>QWCW01000034.1_pt1 | contig 59042 bp, 58 predicted proteins | sample 1972691 | NCBI WGS metagenome assembly QWCW01 (sample SAMN09866698, study PRJNA288562) | Human oral metagenome isolate pre2_saliva, whole genome shotgun sequencing... | reverse complement strand
GTACGTCTACTCTACCGAAAGAGCTGAGAGCAAGAGCAGTCATGCATACTACTTAAAGGTCTATGCGAGGTATCACTACCCGTAGTCCCATCCGAATACCATGGAGTCCTTACTCCTCACCCCTTCCGCACCCTCATCTCTGTATCCGATTCTCTACGGAGGCTTCTCGCTACGCGCTCTGCAATTGCTTATCTACCGATTTTACGTTACTTTTGCAGCCGAATGCGCACGCCTATGGTGTGCGTTACATGGTCGCCCAGATGGTGGAATGGTAGACACGAGGGACTTAAAATCCCTTGACCAATAGGTTGTGTGGGTTCGAGTCCCACTCTGGGTACAACTACGCTTTGCAATTCATTGAATTACAGGCAGATACAAGATGAAGGATTAAGCAGGGGACGATTTAGAGGACGATTTTATACCCGCCTTCTAAATTAGATAGGTTTACATTTGGGAGATACTTCGGGATTTCGCATACCTTTGTAGACAAGAAAGCCAAGCAGCTTTTTCTTTACAACCACCAGCTTAGAGCGGGGAGGCCCACAGCTTCCTCGCTCTTCTTTTATGCCATCTCCTCTGCGAGCTTCGTGAGGTCGTCCTCGACGGATGCGCTGTTCACATTCGCGGTGAGGTCTACCTGGGTGCTCTGCATCTTCGGCAGGACGAAGCCCATGAGCTTAACCATAACGTCGAGGCGGTCCTTCGGTGGCAGTGCCTCGAGGTCCTCCGCCATCAATCCGCTCTCTTGATACTTGTCAAGCACATTCACTATAAGCTCTCGGCTTAGCTTCGTCGTTTTGTTCAGTGAGCCAGGCTTTCGCCCGCCCGTCTTTCTTCCCTTTGCCATGTTGCTTTACTCTATATGTCGTGTGCGCGCTAAGCTATCACATTATCTTGCACCACATATAACATATAGAGCAGTAGACAGATATGCCATTACCAATCGCAGGACTTATAGGCGCAGGCATCGGGGCCATCGGGAGTATCTTCGGGGGCATCGCAGCAAGCAAAGCAGCCAAGCGCGCACGCCAGGGAGTCATGAGCAGCATGCGCGACAATCAGACCTGGTATGATAGACGATACAACGAGGACGCCCTCCAGCGAGCCGACGCCCTCCGTACCATAGAGCGCACCCGTGAGGCTATCGCCAAGCGCAATCAGCGGGCGCAGGCTGTGCAGGCCGTCATGGGAGGCACTGAGGAGTCAGTGCAGGCAGAACGTGAGGCGGGTAACGAGGCTCTCTCCAACGTAGCCAGCGCAATCGCAGCCGACGGAGCAAAGCGCAAGGACCTCATCGAGAGCCAGTACATCCAGCGTCGTGACGGCTTCCAGCAGCAGCTCAACCAAATCGAGAACAACCGAGCCCAGGGTATCACCCAGGCTATCGGAGGTGTAGCACAGGCAGGCGCAGGTATCGCCAATGCCTTCGATCCACAAAGCAGTAAGTAACCATGGGAGTGCTCGACGATATTCGGAAGGGCACGGGGCGCGAGGTGTCACGCAAGGAGGACGCACCCGCCAATGTGCAGCAGGCGACCACCGCCACTGCACCTTCACAGACACCCGCTGCCCCTACCCCTCCTGCCCCTCAGCCACAAGCCACAGCCCCCGCGCCCAATCAGGGTGGCGGGGCTACAGCTATTAAGCGCATACAGCAACTCGCTCCGACTCCCGAACTGCCCCAGGTGCAACTCACCCAGGCGGACAAGGAGAAGGTTACACGCCCCACATCTTATGTGGAGATCCTACGCCACCTCACCCCATTCACTCCTCCAACTGCCGAGGAGGTGGAGAAAGACCGACGACGCCAGCGTAGCCGTGAGGCTATCGCAGCAATAGGCGACGGGGTGCGAGCTATCAGCAACCTTGTTGCCACGGCTAACTATGCGCCCAACGCCTACAAGCCCACCGAGACAATGCTCGGGAGTGTGCAGGACAGATACGAGAAGCTGCGAGCCGCGAAAAAAGCGGATGCCGACGCCTATCTCCAAGCCTACATGAGAGCCAAGCAGCTCGACGATCATAACGACCAGGCAAGAGATGCACTGCAACTCCGACGCGATCAGGCCGCACTCGACCACCAGCTCAAGCTCGCCAAGCAGTCGCAGGAATATCAGAAGTGGGTGGCACAGCTCGGTGAGAAGGAAGCCGACCGCAAGCTCCGTCTACAGCTGGGGATGGCTGGCATCCAGCAGAGAGCCGACGCACTCGCAGAAACGAAGCGACACAACCGCGCCTCGGAAAGCGAGCAGAGCAGACGCACGGGGATTATGGCTACACGTGCTGCCAACTCCGCAGGCGGTGGTGGCGGTGGCAGATCTGTATTCATTGACTTCGGTGACGACGAGGACGGGGAAGACCTGGGCGGTGTCGAGATCCCGAAGTCTGTACTGAACGATGCCAACATCGGGCAGATATACAACCAGCTACCCGAGTCTGTACGCGCTCAGCATCGCACGAAGAGGGGCTTCGGGTCTAAGGCTACATATACCGAGCCAAAGGCAAAGGAAATGCTCAAGATCATTGGGCAGAACATCAACGACCCCAATGTGCAGAACGCTATCACGCGATTGCAGAATGTACGGAAGAGCGAGCCTAAGCCTAAGCCAGCACCCGCTCCAGCAAAGCCAGCACAACAGAAACAAGCACCGAAGGGCGAAGCCTATAAGGGAAGTGGATCAAAGGGCAAAGCCTACTAACCAATCACCAGCAACTCATGCCAAGCGATAAGACGCAAAAGAACCTATCAGGACTCCACAATACGCTGGAGACCATGGGCTACTCAGTCCCAAACATTGACCAGTTCGCAAAGGATATGCGCAAGGAGGAAAACCTGCGCAGTGTATATGACAAGGTTTCATCGGGAGGGTATGAGCTTCCCGACTTCGAAACCTTCAAGGCAGACATGGGATGGGTAAAGCCAACGCCAGCGGGAGTGCCTACGCCACTGAGACCAAAGGATCAGCTCGCACCAACGGGCAAGCCTGATGCGCCCGCTACTCCCTTTGGGTTTGACCTCCCCGCCAATCCCAAGAAGCCCTCGCACGCACCCAAGGCGCGCCTGGGCTTCCCACGTCTTGACAAGAAGATGCGCCCTGTGCAGGAGGTGAACGACCCAAGCGTACCCCTGCTCAAGACCACACGAGACGTAGCACAAGACGAGAATGGGAACGTCGTCAATGTAGTACAGCCCGAGCTTGTCCCCAACTTCGATCCCAACAATGGCGGGGTGACAGCTCCCAAGGCACTCATGGACGTGACGACTGGTAAGACTATCCGCCCCACCGAGCTGAGCAAGGAGGAGGTAGACGGCTACAACGCTGGCAACATCGACGCGGTCAAAGATCCCAAGCTGCGTCAGGCTTTGAAGGAAGCCAATATCGTATATGCACCTGACGTAGATATGGATAAAGTCCACCGAGAACAGGTGCGCGATCTCGAGCAGGAAATCGATGCGGATCTAAAGACGGCTTACGATAGCTTCACAGACAAGGTAGCAGCCAAGGCGAAGGACACGCGTAACCTCATGCGCTTTGGTCTTGCCACTGCTGGTGCTTCAATGGGTGGAGGAGCCACCACAATGGGTATGCACGCTAACCCACTTGCTGTGGAGAGCGACCCTGAGATCTACATGCTCAGGCTCGCAAAGCACAATATCCAAGACGCTAAGAACTACATCGCGGAAGCTGACCATAACGCGCAGGAGGGGACATTCTCCAAGTGGCTTGAAAGTAGCTTTGCAGGAGGAGCAGCCCGTGGCTTCGCGCAGAAGCTCTTTGATGCTCGCACCTGGGATATGGGTATCGGTGATGCTGGTGAGGCGGCCTCTATCAAGGCTGCCGTAAACAAAGCGGACCTCGGTGAGAAGCTAACGCCAGCCGAAGATAAGCTCCTGCAATCCATGGTTACGAAGATGGCTGTCGAGGCATACTTCAACAGCCAGGTTGGGCGTGGATATACCGCTGGTAGCGTTTCGGCATACTCCATTCCCTTCATGCTCGAAATGGCTGCTAACCCCGTATCCACATCGGGGAATGCTATCGGAGCAAAGCTCATGCGCTATGCTGTCCGTAAGTTCGGACTTAACGTAGCAGGCAAGGCTCTACGGAATAAGGCCGTAAAGGCAGCCGTGAAGTATGGTGTGGGAGGACTGACGAGTGCAGCGGTATCATCCGCAGCTCTGACCGCAACGAGTGGGACTGCGCATGTGGCGGCAGATGCAGTAAGCCGCAATACTGGAGACCTAAAGTTCGACTACAAGGCAGACCCTGAAACGGGAGAATTGCGAGCTCAGTATAGCGGTCACGAAGAAGGTGACGATGCACTCACGGCAACGGGTAAGGCGTTCTTCATGCGCTTCATGGAAAACTTCAGCGAATACTCGGGCGAAGCCTTAGCACCTATCGCAGCAGGTGTTGCCAAGGGCGTCGGAGCTGGAGCAAAGGCTGCTGGTAAGGCAATCGCTTCTCGCATGGGGAAGGCTGGGGCTAAGATCCTGGATGCTGGGCGATGGGGGACAAAGGCCGCACGTGAGCTCATCGACAACATCAGCGCGTCGGAGTTCGGTCGCACTATAACGGCACTCGAGAAGAAGGCGCACTATAATGGTAAGGTGCTGGAGTTCGCAGAAGAAAAGATCAGCGACCTGGCATCCGTGCTTATCGGGGATAAGGACCTATCCACCGACAAGGGCAAGGGCTTCTTCAACCTGGACGATAATATCGACACCTTCCTCGGGGTGTCGCTTACGGGTGGCGTGATCAGTGGCGCACAGACCGCAGGCTACTTCGCTGGCGGTGGTGCACGTGGTATGGCCCGCTATCAGATCGGGCAGAGCGAGGGCGCAGTGTGGAGTACGCTCACCACGGATGAGCAACGCAAGGCGTGGGACGACGTGCGCAGACAGATCCTGCTCCAGGATGGCAAGGAGCAGGTAGACGCTGTGAAGTCCGCACTCACCAACCCCAACTTTAACGCAGAGCAGCGTCGTGCTATCCTCGACTACACTAAGTCAGTACAGACCTACAAGGGGATGAGTGAGTACCGACGCAAGCAGAGCGAGGACACCAAGGCAGACCCATTGCAGAACGAGCTGGCAGACTCCTACGACAAGGGCGCAGGGATGACCCAAGCAGAGGAAATGAGCCACGCCCGTAGCTGGTATGAGTTCGCACAGCAGAAGGCGGCAGAGCGTCTCGGGGTAGATGCTAATGCCCTCGATGAAATGGGAGCACCTGACCAGCTGACGCTCGACCAGGTGGCACAGCTACGAGAGGAACACAACGAGCAGGCGGTGCAGTCCTACGTGGACTACCTCAATGCACGTGCTACCTACGAGGGTATGATCGGGAGTGTCTCACAGGGCATACAGGCTGAGGCTGCACAAGCCGAGCAGGCAGTGCGCTCACAGCAGCACAAGGACGGAACGCTCCGTCGTGCCACTCTCCGTGGTACGGAAGGGCAGCACGTCGAAGTGCATATCAAGGATGGCGATCTTGTCATGGATGAGGAGGGGCGTATCGACACCGACAAGTCCAGTAAGGACTTCATCGTGCGTGACAACGAGACGGGCGTCGTGCGCTTCGCCAGCATTGACGACATTATCAGTGCCGAGCAACCCACGAGTGCCGACGATGCAGTGAGCGAAGCGGTCAATGCCGTATATGAACGACGGGAGAAGGAAGCGGCCGACGCTATCAACGGGACTATCACCCCACAGGCGGGAGCAGTGTACAACCTCCTTGATGCTGATGGCAACCCCCAGCAGATCGCTATCCAACAGGTAGGCCAAGACGGCACACTCGATGTGGACTACTCGGGCGTACCCCACAGGATGACGACCGACGAACTGCAGAGCATGGCGGACAACACACGCGCTCGACGGATCGAGAATGAGCATGCAGCCCAGGTACAGCAGGCCAAGGCTGAGGAGAGAGAGGAACGCGAACAGGCAGGCCTCCCACGCTATGCGCTCAATGATGAGCTGACCATTCGCACGCCCGAAGGTGAGGAGGCCACGGCCTACGTCACCAACGAGGAGGATGCCGACGGGAATATCGAGGTGTACTTTAATGAGCCCTTTGACGGGAAGAAGGTGCACCTCTTCACTAAGGACTACCTCGACGGGGTGGTAGTGGGAACGCGTCTCAGTCCTGAGACCAATACCAGTGCAGGAGCAGTAGAAGCACCTGCGAACGCCCCTATTCATGATGAGGAAGAGAACGACATCATCGGTCGAAGTATGACCGAAGAAGAAGCCGAAGCCTTCCTTACAGCTATCTCCAACAACCACGAGGTAGCCCCCGAACTTGAGCTGACACCTGAGAATTGGTATGCTGAGTTTGGCGAGGATGGTGTGGTGCACACGCCCATAGGAGATGCTCACATGGGTGAAAACCAGTTCCTCAAGATGATGCGCGATGGGAGAAAGAGTAAGCTCGGTATGATCCGCCCAACGCTTGAAGCTCCGCACGCTATTGTCGAAGAGCCAAGCATGGCTAAGGAAGGGCAAGAGACAGAACGAGACAGCTCATATATCTACATCCGCGTATTCGAAAAGGAAGATGGGAGTCGTCATTACCACTTCACTTCGGTATCTGTACTGCGTGATGGAGGTGAGGTGGTCGTGTCTAATCAGGAGAAGAGTCGAAACCAGGTTAAGCGGTTGCTTACAGAAGGCGTAGTGCTTTGGATGCGCGCCGACAACGCACCTGATACTTCGGACGTAGATCAAGACTTATACTCATCGCAGGGGACTGAATTGTCCGACCCCGCTTCTGAGGGCACGGATGCGTCTCAAAGCACGCCTTCTGAGAGCAAAGATAATGAAAGCACCTCACACGATGACCCCAACGACGAGAGCCTCTCTCCCGAGGAAGCATGTGAAGCGGTGTTGCGTGCAACCAATGGCGACGTAGTCCTCGCTCTCGAGGTTATCAAAAGCACCATCACCGATAAGGAGAAGGCGCTTGCCAAGGCGAAGAAGGCAAAGCCGCGAAGTGCCGACACTATCGAGGGCAAGATCCAGGCGCTCGCAGAAGTAGCCGAGGGTATTGAAGCCGCAGAGACCTCACTCGCACATTGGCAGGCCGTCGCTGAAATCGCAGCCGAGCAGGTGCAGGAGGAAGCAGGAGAGGTAGCCGAGCCCGTCGCAGAGCAGACGGAGCAGGAAGCCGAAGAGCCTACGAACGAGCCAGCACCAGCAGAGGAAGAGACCACCGAGGAGCAAGAGCCCGAGGAAGAGCAGAAGGAAGAAGCTACCCCCGTATCAGAGGACACCGCACCTGAATGGAGTAAGGACAATCCAGCCGACGCACGCGCACGCGGGTACATTAAGGTAGAAGGCTTGCGAGTCGATCGTCAGGGGGAACTCTCCGATGCGCTCATCGGCAAGGAGTCTGATGTGAAGTTCGCAACGAATGACACACAGCAGGCTCGCTACGCTATCATCGAAGCCGAGAGCCTGCAACCAAGCCATATCAGAGGCTACCAAAATCAGCTACACTTCATTCCCGAGGCACAGCCAAAGGATAGAAGCGACGTTGTCAGCGAGCAGGCAGCAGTACGTATCGCAGCTAATATCAATCCCGAGGAGATCACAACGAGTGCCACGGCTTACACGGGTGCTCCTACCATCAACGCACGTGGTGAGGTGATCCAGGGCAATAGCCGTGCCGACGCACTGCGTGCCGTGTGGGAGTCGTTCCGTGACACGAGCGGAGCGAAGTACAAGCAGTACCTCATCGAGAACGCAGAGGACCTCGGTATTGATCCCGAAGCTATCGAGGGAATGAAGTCCCCCGTGCTGGTGCACCTTGCCGACGTCAGCGACGAGCGCGCTATCGAGCTGGGGCAGTACCGACAGAGCGACATCGAGAGCGGTGGCGTGGAACGTATCAACCCACAAACACTCTATGCTAAGATCGGGGAGAAGCGTGATACCTTCATTCGCTTCCTCCTGGGGACAAGCGACGACGACCTCAGCCTTGCCGAGTCTATCACACGCAATGCAGCTGAGACACTGAGCTGGCTCAATCGCCAGGGCTTCATCTCCGACACGCAATTCCGTAGTGCCTTCGGGACAAAGGGAGAGATCACGGCAGAAGCTAAGGAGGACCTCCGCAATACCCTGTACCGCTCCTTCTTTGAGGGCGCGCACAATAGCCTGGAAGCAGAGTTCTACAACCTCCCCAAGCGCACGCAGCAGGCACTACTCCGTGTTTCATATCGCGACCAGCAGAGCCCCGCAGATGCGCACTTCCTCGATGAACTACAATCGTCGGTAAGTGCATACAATGCTCTCATGGGGTATGCGCCATTTGCTGAGGCTAAGACCTTCGAGGATGCAGAGCGCGCTATCGAAACGTGGATGCGCTTCTCGGGTGACCTCATCACAGGTGAGGTGAACTCAGAGCAGTATAGTAACTTTGCTGTACAGCTTGCTCTCCGTTATAAGTTCTACACGCAGAAGGAGCTCATCGCAAAGCTCAATGCGGTGTACGATGCAGTGCAGGCCGTCTCCGAGGATACGCTCTTCGGGGAAGGCGAGGTAAAGCCTAAATCGCTTGCCGAGGCTGTAAGCGAAGTATTCAGTATTAAGTACGACAACGACAACAAGACCGAAGAAGATGGAAGTATTGGAAGCAGCTCTACTGGCGGCAACAGTCAAGGGAGCAATGGCGGGGAACAAGAAGGACAAGGAACACCTGGCAGCAATGAACAAGATCAGAGCCGAGCAGGGACGCCTGAGCGTAGAGGAGGAGCTGCAAGCGATCCTCAAGAAGGGGAAGGAGTAACCACCCAAACAGAAGAAGTAGCCCCCGAAGCGGGGGACACCCAGGCGAGTGATACGACTGGGGAGGAAGAGGTGCATCCCTCGATAACATCCAAGGTCCGCAATGAGTACGTAGCACCAGCGTACGACAAGAGCATGTCCCGAGAAGAGAAGGAGGCCGTGCTCGAAAGGGTAGACAAAGAACTCAAGGAGGCGGAAGCCGAGGCAGGCAAGGCCATCAACGACGCGAACGTGGCTCTGAAGGAGTACTACCACAGCGGTGCTATGCCTGGAGTTCGAAATATTGGCTACGTGAATGCTCAACGTGAGGTAGTGATCCGAGCCCACTCAGGACTCCCTATTGAAGCGAGCAATCCATTCTTGGCTATGCCTGGGTTATCGGACATCATTGACCCTATCGCAGAGGCTAAGCAAAAGAAGGACGTACTCACCGCCCTCAAGAGTGAAATCGAAGATGACCTCAATGAAGACGGGGAAGGTCCTAAGCCAACCAAACCAAAGAAGGGCAACACCAAGAAGAAGGCCGACAAGAAAACCACAGAAAAGGAGGAGGCGAAGCCTCTGCCTCAGCCACGCAAGGTTAGCTTAGAGGGGCTTATCGGTGCTCTTCAGTCCACTGGCGAGGCCAAGCTCTCCGACCACATCGAGGAGGAAGAGGCAGCCAACACAAGCGGAATGCGCCCCGTGACGATGGAGGACATCGACGCTGGGGCAACCAACGTGTATCACAATGGAGAGGAGCATGCTATTATCTCCACCTTCAATGATACGCACGCCCTTCTTGACAACATGCAGAAAGTCCCTATCAGCGAACTGCAGATCAAGGAGGAGACGAGCGAAGCTGGACCCGAAGCCACAGAGGAGACAGCCCCAAGAGAGCTCGAGGATATGAGCGACGAGGAGCTGGTCGCATTGATCGACAATGAGGATACAGACGGAGATACCTTATGGCGTATCAGAGGTACCCTGCAATCTCGAAGCCGCATAGATAGCTATTCCGCAGATAATCATATCCTCTTCAATCCCAACGTTCCCGACGACCTCATCGAGGCTATCTCATTCGGTAAAGGGTGGTATGTGTCTAATGGCAGAACATCCAGCAAGGCCCGCAATCTACTCGCACAGCGTCGCATGATGCAGGCTGTAGAGCATACCAACGAGGTAGCAGAGAAGCAGGAGGAGGAAGCTCGCATCAAGGAGGAAGGGCAGTTCGGCCTTGTCTCCGACGAACGCATGGATGAGCTTCGCAAGCGACTGAAGAAGAAGCTCCGCGGGCAGCTCAATGCAGGTGTCGATCCCGAGGTGCTCGCTATCGGGCTGGAGCTTGCCGTAGGCTACATCGACCGAGGGCTTAGCAAGTTCAGTCGCTTTGCAGAGACGCTTATCAATGATCTCGGGGAAGAGGTCCGCCCATATATCAAAGCCTTCTACAATGGAGCACGCGACATGCCTGAGCTGGTAGAGTCAGGGCTATATGCTGAAATGGATAGCTATGATGCTGTGAATGGTTTTGATATTGCTAACTTTGGGAAGGAAGAACGCCCCGAGCTTATCGAGCAAGCGCGCCACGTAGCCAAGGAACAGGAAGCGCAGGCGCAAATGGCCGAAGTGAAGGAGCAGCAGCTCGCAGAAACAAAGGAAGCAGAGAACAATGGAACAGAAGAAGTACACGTACCAGCTCGCACCAGCACTGGAGAGCGAGAAGCAGGGGAGGAACATCGACCTGATGAACCGCTGGGAACGCCAGCAGAAAGTCAAGCTAAGCAGTCTAAGCAGAAGCGAGTGGATCGACGTAGTGTCGAAGATACTCTCACTGACGACCAGCGAGGCGGAGGAGTACCTGAACAGCTTGATCAATCAGTAGAAGCTCCCAAGGGCGACAAGCCCGCTAAGCTGAACACACGCAACTGGCGTGAGAAGAAGGGCGAGGACAACTCCCCTAAGTCTGAGGTCGCGCGCATCAAGGCTAACATAGATGCGATCAGACTCTCGAAGGAGATACTCAACGAGGGCCGCGAAGCAACGCAAGCCGAGAAGGCTATCCTTGCTCAGTGGACTGGTTGGGGTGGATTAGGCGCAGCCTTTAACGAGTACAGCGCACCTTACGCCACTCTACGAGGGCTCCTCACGGAGGATGAACTACGCGAAGCGAATGAGAGCCGACTGACGGCTTACTACACCCCCGCAAAGATTATCGATCAAATTTGGGACGCTGTATCCGCGCTGGGCTTTAAGGGTGGCAACATCCTCGAGGGCTCTGCGGGCATCGGCAGTATGCTTGCGCGCATGCCAAAGGGTATTAGCGACGTGAGCAATATCCAGGCGGTAGAGATCGACGGCATCACGGGCGGCATCCTTTCACTTCTCTACCCCGACGCAGACGTACATATCAAGGGCTTCCAAAATACCAAGGTAGCCCCAGGATCTGTAAGCCTTGCTATTACTAACGTGCCATTTGTCACGGGCCTCAAGGTCCACGATGATACGGGCTACTCGGATCTGTCTCGTAAGTTCGGTAAGAACATCCACGACTTCTGCATCGCTAAGAATGTACGTGCCCTCGCTCCTAATGGATTGGGGGTATTCATAAGCTCGAATGGCACGCTCGACAAGAGTCGTGACCTGCGCTTGTGGCTCACGGATAAGGCGGGCGGGAACGTGGACATTGTCGGGGTATTCCGTCTTAACAACGAGACGTTCCTCGGTGCCAGTGTAACCTCGGATATTATCATTGTCCGTAAGCGAGGAGAAAGTGGCGAGGCTCTTGCTGGTGCTATCGACATCAAGGAGACAACCCCAGTTCGTGTTGTCAAGGTCACGGACGACTCGGGAGACCGAGCTGTAAACAGAGAGGTGGCACTGACATATAATAGCTACTTCGTAGAGCATCCTGAGCACATGGGCGGTGAAATGAAGCTGGCCTATGAAAATGGGGACACCTACCGAGCTACCAGCGCAGGGCTATATCCAACACCTAACATCGACCAAGACAAGCTGCTCACTGCATGGGTGCGCAGCATGAAGAAGATCGACATGGCTAAAGTCGATCTGAATGAAGGTGCTCGTACGGGCGTCACATCGGGCAAGGATCTAAGCGAATATAAGATCGGTGAGGTATTTGTGCAGAAGGACGGATCTGTTGCTATCGTTTCCACCAACAAGGGTATTACCATTGCCGAGAGCTTCGCCAATGACGGGAAGAAGGTGCGCAGTAAGTACACAAAGGCCCAGGTGGTAGAGGACTACCGCGCCATCAAGAAGGCACTGAATGAGCTTATCGACTACCAGCTCCAGGCATCTGAAGACTCTACGGATAAGCTCAAGGAATTGCAACAGGCTCTAAATACCGCTTACGACACCTTCGTCGAACGATACGGCAACCTCAACAAGAATGTAGCGATCTCCTTCCTTAGCAATGATATTGATTGGCCAAGCATCCAAGCCATCGAGAAGTTCGAGGAGAAGGCAAACGTCGACGGGAGCAAGACGAAGATCTACGGGAAGACCGACATCTTCAGCAGCCGTATCATCGACCCAAAGACGCAAGAGAAGCCAGCAGACCCAACACAGGCGGTCAAGGCGAGCATCCTTAGCTTCGGGCGTGTCGATCTTCAATACCTCTCCGACGCTCTATCCATCAGTGAGGAGGAAGTAAAGAAGGCGGCACTCGCTACGGGGCTTGCGTTTGAAAACCCAAGTACGGGCGTTGTGGAGTCTCGCTATGCTTACCTCAGTGGGAATGTGCGTGAGAAGCTCGCAGACGCAGAGGCCAACAACGAAGGCGGCAAGTACGACGCTAACATCTCTGCCCTTCGTGAGGTAATGCCACAGGATATTCCAGCACACCTCCTCCCCTACTCCTTCGGTGCTTCGTGGATACCTGCAAAGGTGTTCGAGGAGTTCGTTCAGGAGCGCACAGGAGTTCGCGTATCTCTCTCTAAGCATGGCGGGGGCTGGGTGATGACAACCAAGAGTGACGACTACACCGAAGCTAATAAGGCCCTCGGTGTGTACTCAGAGCTTCGTCATGAGTATATCCTCGGTACTGAGCTTATGGACGTGGCCATCAACCTCAAGACTAAGATCGTATCTAAGACGGAGAGCATCGGGTATGGCAAGGACCGCACAACCAAGACGACCACCGACAAGGCCGCAACGGCTGCTGTATCCGACAAGGCCGACGAGCTCCGCCAGGACTTCGTAGACTGGATGCAGGCTAAGGTGCAGGAGGACGACAAGCTCGCGGAGCAGCTGACGACTAAGTATAACATGGAGATGAATAACTACGTCCCCATGACTATGCCCGACGACTTTGTCCCTACGCACTTCGAAGGCGCATCAAACAAGATCACGCTACGACCTCACCAGGCTAAGGCGGCTATCCGTGCAACGACGCAGCCTGTGCTCCTCGCTCACGAGGTAGGTACGGGTAAGACCTTCACGATGATCTCGGCTGCTATGGAGATGCGACGTCTCGGCACAGCTAAGAAGCCTATGATCGTCGTACAGAATGCGACCGTAGGGCAGTTCGTCAATAGCGCGAAGCTCCTATACCCACAGGCTAAGATCCTCACACTCTCCGATGCTGACAAGGGCCCCGAAGGGCGCAAACGTTTCTACGCAAACGTCATGTACAACGACTGGGATATGATCATCATCCCTCAGTCTACCTTCGACAAGATCCCCGACAGCGAGGAACGTAAGCGTACCTATATCGAAGAGAAGATCCGCGAGAAGCGCGAGGTGATCGAAGCGATGAAGGAGGATAAGGACGCAGCCCGCAGTGCAGTGTATCGTGCTAAGGTGAGAGAGCTCCAGGATCTCGAGAAGGAGGTCGCTAAGTCGTCACGCCCCGCCATTGACGCGAAGGCCGAAGCTAAGTCGCGTATGAACGCAGAGGCCAAGGCTCAGCAGATGCTGGACCGCAAGGTGGACGAGGGTGTCTATGAGTTCGACGATCTCGGTATCGACGCCCTTCTCATCGACGAGGCCCACGAGTATAAGCACCTGGGATTTGAGACCGCCATGGGGCGAGACATCAAGGGTATCGACCCGTCTTATTCCAATAAGAGCCAGGGCCTATATCTCAAGATCCAAAGCGTAATGGAGAAGACGGGCGGGCGAAATATCCTGTTCGCTACTGGCACGCCTATCAGCAACACGGCTGCCGAGATATGGACCTTCATGCGCTATCTCATGCCACGCGAGGATATGGAGGCCTACAACATTTCCAACTTCGACGACTTCGTGCGTAACTACGGGCGAGTGCAGACGCAGCTGGAGTTCTCCACGGACGGGAGATTTAAGGCTAACAAGCGTTTCGTAGGGTACGACGGGCTTAGCGAGCTGGTGCGTATTTGGTCACAGGTATCTGACACGGTCCTCACCAGCAACTCTCCCGAGGTGCTGGAGAAGATCCCCGAACTCGAAGGCTCTAAGGCAACGGATATATTCCTGCCTCAGACACCAGGACTACGCTCGGTGATGCTCTTTGTTAAGGAACGGCTTGCAGACTTCGACAAGATGTCGGGAGCTGAGAAGAAGGAGAACTCACACATTCCACTCACCATGTACGGCATCGCGAAGGCAGCTGCCGTAGACCCACGCCTTGTCATCAACGACGCGCCCGACGAGCCTATGAGCAAGACCAACGAGGCCGTACGCCAGGCTCTGAAAAGCCTGGAAGAGACGAAGGAGTATAAGGGCACTGTCGCCATCTTCTCAGACATCTACAATAACAAGGAGTCGGGCTTCAACCTGTACGAGGATATTCGCAAGAAGCTAATCGAGGCAGGCGTTCCCGAGGAGCAGGTAGTCATCATGAAGCCCGGCATGGATGCTAAGAGAAAGAAGGCACTCTTCGACAAGGTCAATAGCGGTGAGGTACGCGTGGTGCTCGGCTCATCATTCACGCTGGGTACTGGCGTGAATATCCAGGAGCGACTGCACACGCTTATCCATGTGGACGCACCTAACCGCCCAATGGACTACACCCAGCGCAATGGCCGTATTCTTCGCCAGGGCAACCTGCACAAGGAAATGGGTAAGCCCGTTCGCATCCTACGCTTTGGCGTGGAAGATAGCCTTGACGTGACAGCCTACCAGCGTCTCAAGACGAAGGGGGCTATTGCGGATAGCATCATGCACGGGGCTGAATATATGGAGAACGCTCTCGAGCATCGAAGCATCGAAGAAGAGGGCGACAACTTCGGGGACATGGTAGCCAACCTCTCGGGGAGTGAGTATGCCCTTCTGAAAAACCAAGCCGAGAAGGAACTGCGCAAGCTCGAGACGAAGCGGAAGCAGTGGGAGGCCGACCAACGCTATTTGGGTAAGGCTATACCCGAGACGAAGCAGGAGATCGCAGGGCTTCGTGTGATCGAGAAGAAGGCGGAGAACACCCTCTCCGCTCTTGACGAGCTATTCCCAGGCGGCAAGGTCGATAAGATTGTAGTAGGTAAGCAGTCCTTCGGGTCCGTGGACGAAATGAAGGACTTTATCAAGGACTACAACAAGACGATCTCCGAAGCAGAAGCCGAGGTTAAGGAAGGCTTCGGCAATACCAGCGTGCAACGCTCGCTCACCTTGTCGGTCAATGGTGTAGACTTCGTGGTAAACACCAAGATCGAGAAGCACATGGAGCAGAAGGATAGCAAGCTGACGGCCGTGTCGAGACGTGTGATGACCTACTCATCTGAAAAGCTGGGCATCGAGAATACGCCCGTTCCTGGTATGCGTATTGCCAACGCCATAAAGGATATTACGGAGTCCGTCATCACGGGCGATCGTGTCCGAAACCTTGCCGCCAATGCGAAGGAGACCTACACCCGTAAGGAGAAGGAGCTCGAGCAAATGGAGGCCCGTTCGGGTAAGCCCTTCGAGCATGAGGAGGCTCTCGATAAGGCGCGCGAGGATGTGGCCAACTACGAAGAGCTTATGCAGAAGGAGCTCGAGGAGAAGGAAGCGAAGTACGCAGAGATGGACGCCCAGGTGAGCGCAGCCAACAACGTGAGCAATGCGGAGGAAGATACCGAGGAGGCTAACGACGAGGAAGTGCGCTTCCGCTCTGACGAGGAAGTCGAGCAAGATGATCTCAACATGCAGGATCTCGAAGAGGTGGCCACCAGCATGGCAGAAGTCCTCGGAGAGGACGTGCGCGTCATCCATGATACGGCAGAGATCGAAGGCCGCAATGAAAGCGAGACGAGCAGAATGCGCGGTGCTAAGGGTTGGTATGATCCTAAGACGGGGCAGGTGGTAGTGGTACTACCTAATGCAGAGAGCGCAGATGACGTCGAAGCTACTATCCTCCATGAGGTGGTAGGGCACAAGGGCTTGCAGGAGCTTGTCGGTAAGGACCAGTTCGGCAAGTTCCTTGACGAGGTGTTCGAAGGTGCTAACGAGGCCGTGCGAAATGGTATTGTCGAGCGAAGCAAGAGATACGGGTGGAACACCCGCCTTGCCACCGAGGAGTATATCGCAGAGCTTGCCGAGCAGGGCTTCAAGGATCTCGAAGCACGCGACCTGTGGAATGTTGTACGCAACGCCTTCTACAATCTCCTCAGCCGAGTGAAGCTCGCGCTGGGCTGGAACATCAGCGACCGCGAACTCCGCTATATGCTTTGGCGCACGCATCAGATGAAGAAGGGCGAGGGGCTTATGGGACAGGCTAAGGATATAGCTATGCAGGAGAAGCTGGGCGTAGGCAACTACGAAGAGGCACGCTTCCGCCAGGGCGAGTCAGCCGCCCCCGTAAAGGTTGCCGCCACCTATGATGCGCTTATCAAGAAGTCGAGCTATCAGACGCAGGAGGCTCTCCAAGATAGCATGCTCTCGCTCAAGAAGGTCATGGAAATGATCATGCAAGCCAAGGGTGATGCTAAGTACATCGAGGAGATCGAGGGCTATCAAAACGCCTACATGGGTGAGAACAGAGTATCGAGTGTAAACCAAGCCGAGGCCGCTGCATACAGCCGCATGGCACTCGAGCCCCTGGTGGAAGAGGTAAGCCGTCTTGCCAAGGAGGCTCACCACTCATACGTCACGGACTACATGATGGCGAAGCACGGGCTGGAGCGTAACCGCGTCATGGCTTTCCAAAAGGCCGTAGAGGCTGACGTCGATGCGCACAACAAGGCGGTCAAGGAAAGTGGCGAGGGCGAGGAGCTCACGGCGAGCAGTCTTTGGGATGCGTACCTCAATGATACGGATCGCCTGAGAAACGAAGCCGACTACCGCAATGGGAACATCACTGCCGACGTATGGCATAAGACCGACGACGAGATCCGCGCACGATACGCACCGAGCTATGCTGAGTACCGCGAGCGAGACTATGCAGGTCTTACAGGCTTGCTTGACAGAGCCGACGAGGATATTCAGACTATCGAAGCCGAGGCTATCGAAGAGGTTATGAAGTTCGAGCAGGAGAACGACGTCACCGACCTATGGGATCTCACGAACAAGGCTACCGACGCACCGCTGTCAAAGCAGTACGAAGGAGGGCTTATGAGTAGAGAGACGCTGGAGCACGTACGCAACATGTACGGGTACTACATCCCTCTGCGAGGCTTCGATGAGACGACCAGCGACGAGGCGTATAGCTACCTCGGTGACCGCGACCGCGCCTTCTCCCCCACGCTGAAGAAAGCTAAGGGCCGTAGCAGCAAGGCAGAGGACCCACTCGCACACATCGCCAGCATGATGGAGTCGGCTATCCTGCAAAGCAACCGCAATAAGCTGGTGCGTCAGAAGTTCCTGAACTTCGTAGAGAACAACCCAAGCGACCTATTCAGTGTGCAGAAGCTGTGGGTAAAGTGGAACGAAGTTACCAAGGCCTGGGAAGCCGTGCTGCCTGAGTTCGACCCCAACGACACGAGTGAGGAGGTCATCCGCAAGACCCAGGAGTTCGAGGAAATGATGCGTGAGAACAAGCGCAAAGACCCAAAGAACTTCAAGCTGGCAAGCGAGCAGCCCTCTATCCCCTATCGCGTCGTCAGCCTGGGCGAGCAGATGCAGCACCAAATCATTGTCAAGCGCGGAGGCCGTGACGTTGTGATCATCGTCAATGGCGACCCACGTGTGGCAATGGCGGTGAATGGTCAGACCAACCCCGACGGGGAAGCCAAGGGGCACATCGGTGCGCTGTTCAGAGCTGGGGCAGCCGTAAATAGAAAGCTCGCAGGCTTCTACACGTCGCTCAGTCCGAACTTCGTAGTGAAGAACTTCATCCGAGATATTATATACGCTAACACCATTGCGTGGGTCAAGGAGTCACCCACCTACGCAATGACCTACCACGCCAATGTAGCCAAGCTCGCAGGGCAGATGCACAGGCTTGTCCACCTCTATGAGCACAACAAGCTGGATATGTCCAACGAGACGCACCGCGCGTTTAAACTCTTCATGGAGAATGGTGGTGAGACGGGCTACTCGCAGCTCCGTAGCATGGACCGCCATAAGAAGGAGATCGAGCGTATGATGAAGGAGTCGGGAGGGCGTATTAGTCCTAAGCAGGCGTTCCGATTGCTGGGTGATACTATGGAGTTTGCCAACCGAGGTATCGAAGATCTCTCACGCTTCGCTGCGTTCCTGACGAGTAGACAGATGGGCCGCACTATCGACCGCTCTATCTACGACGCAAAGGAGATGACCGTGAACTTCAACAAGAAGGGAGCAGGCTCTACCTTCTATGACGCGACAACGCAAAGCAGGTTGGGTAATGCCGCGGCACTCCTTTCAGGTACGGGGCGTAGCTTATACCTCTTTTGGAACGTATCTATCCAGGGGTCTGTGAACATCGCACGCGCTGTGAAGAGAAACCCCAAGAAGGGGACGGCATACCTTGCGACCTTCCTCGCTCTCGGTATTCTTCAGACGATGCTACCAGCACTCACTGGAGGCGACGATGATGACAGATACTGGAACTTACCTGACTATGTAAGACGTAATAATATCTGTTTCTTTGTAGGAGACGTGCTTGTGAAGATCCCTCTACCGCAGGAAGCCCGCGCTATCTTCGGCATCGGAGAACTAGGTATGAGCTACGTATCGGGGAAGGAAGATAAGACACCCATGGAGCTGGCTCAGACTATCGCTGGTCAGATCTCTCAGGTGATGCCACTTGATCTCATGGACGACTCGGGGGCTACCCACGCACTCATGCCAAGCCTTGCTAAGCCCTTCTTCGAGGCACAGACTAACCACAGCTGGATGGGCCGCCCTATTTGGAAGGATACCGACTATAATAAGGCTATGCCCGACTGGACCAAGGCCTATAAGGCTACGGGCGGTGCTTATGTGTGGCTTGCGAAGGAGCTGAATGCTCTCACGGGTGGCGACGACTACAAACAGGGCTGGGTAAACATCAACCCTGCAAAGCTGGAGTACATGCTCAAGGGTTACCTCGGTGGGCTCTACACAGCGGCCGATCAGATAATCAAGTCCAGCGAGACCGCCTTCGGTGATCGTGAGTTCTCGATGCGTGACGTGCCTATCCTCTCAGGCTTCCTTGACGGAGCAGACGAGCGCAACGATATGCGCAATGTCAATAACACGTACTACCACTTCAAGGAAGAGGCTAAGGAAGTCCTGCGCCTGGGTAAGTCCTACGAGAGCGATCTCGAGCAGGGCAAGAGCGACTCCACGGACTACGCTAAGAAGCTCGACGAGCTGGTGAACGACAAGTCGTATGAACGTGCACTACTCTTCGAAGACCTCAGCAAGGAGATCGAGGAGATGCAGAAGGCACTGAAGGAGGCTACCGATCCCAAGGAAGCCGAGGAGTTACAGGCAGAGATTGACAAACAGAAGAAGGCACTGGTGATCCAGCTGCGCCAAATGAAATAAGAGAGAAAGCGAATGAATACCAACACTAAGAAGCTACGTCGGCTGAGCCAGGTTGGCGGGCAAAAGAAGATTGACTCCGTTGGAGCTACCAAGCACCACGGGGAGTACGCCCGAGCTATGGGTGTGCTCCTCGAGGCGCGTCGTAGCTGGGACGCTATGTCACGTTTCAGGAAGGACCGCGAGCGGTGCAAGCGGTACACCTACGGGGATCAGTGGAAGGATGTCGTCAATGTGGACGGCAAGACGATGACCGAGGAGAAGTATATCATGGAGCAAGGGAGTGTCCCATTGAAGAACAACCTCATCCGTCGCCTTGTGCGTAACGTCCTCGGTGCATACCTCAAGCAGACGAAAGAGCCCGTATGCGTGGCACGAGACAGAGACGAGCAGCGACTCGGGGAAACGATGAGTACTATCCTCCAGTACAATATGCAGCTCAATAGCATGACCGAGATAGGAGCGCGCTCTATGGAGGAGTTCGTCATCAGTGGGCTAACGGTCCAGCATAAGAGCTACGGGGTGCGTGAGGGTCGCCTGGACTGCTGGACGCGCATTGTCAATCCGAGCATGTTCTTCTTAGACTCCAATTCGCAGGACGTGCGCGGGTGGGACGTGAGTATCATTGGTGAGATCCACGATATTGACCTGCAAACGCTCTTCCGAGAGTTCGCTGGCAGCCGTGATGAGTGCGAACGCCTGCGTGAGATCTACCGCTATGCACGTGATGGGGAGTACGTGAGTAATTACTTTTCGGAGTTCCCTGACTTCGGGTACAGCGACGCGAGGACCTACGACTTCTTCACGGGGCGCGATCCCCGTCGCTGTCGTGTCATCGAGGTATGGCGCAAGGAGACGAAGGAGCGATACTTGTGCCACGACCCCAACAACGGGGAGGTGTACAAGATCGAGACGGAGGACTACGGGAAGATGGTAGAAGCTGTGAATAGAGAGCGTATGGTGATGGCGGCTGAGCAAGGGATCCCCGAGGAAGATGTGCCACTCATTGAGGCGACGTGGTTTGTAGACGATTATTGGTACTTCTACTACCTCAGCCCCTTCGGGCATATCCTAAAGGAGGGAGAGACCCCATACCACCACAAGAGCCACCCCTATGTGTTCAAGGCTTACCCCTTCATCGACGGGGAGATCCACTCCTTCGTCTCCGACGTCATCGACCAGCAGCGATATACCAACCGCCTCATCACGCTATACGACTGGGTGATGCGCTCGAGCGCGAAGGGGGTACTACTTATCCCCGAGGATAGCGTGCCTGCTAATTCGTCTATCGAGGAGTTCGCAGAAGAGTGGAGTCGCTTCAATGGGGTGATAGCCTTTACCCCCAACAAGCAGGGGGTACTGCCTCAGCAGATCTCAAGCAACGCCACGAATATCGGCATCGGGGAGCTTCTGAATATCCAGCTCAAGCTCTTCGAAGATGTGTCAGGGGTGCACGGAGCATTGCAGGGTAAGCCAGGCTTTGCTGGTATGAGCTCCAGCCTATATGCTCAGCAGACGCAGAACGCTACGAACTCGCTGGTGGACCTCATGGACAGCTTTAGTGCGTTCACGATCCAGGGGGCATATAAGGATGTGAAGAACATTCAGCAGTTCTACGATGAGAAGCGCGTGGTGAATATCGCGGGCAACGACTCGAGCCTACTCCCTGATGACCCTCGCAAGATCCGTGATATTGAGTTCGACCTCTCTATTGCCGAGAGCTCCTCGAGCCCTGCATATCGACAGCTGGCTAATGAGTTCCTCCTCGAGGTATGGAAGGCTGGGCAGATCACGCTCAACCAGCTGCTGGAGGTGGGAGACTTCCCGTTTGCGGATAAGCTCTTACAGAGCCTTGACTCGCAGGCTGAGCAGATGAAGCAGGGCATAGCCTCCGAAGGGATAAGCCCCGAAATGCAGCAGCAGGCTATGGCTATGGCTGATCCAGCTGCCGTAGAAATGGCTCACCGAGCCCTCACGGCAAACTAAGATAGGGACGTGAAATGATTAGCCCCGTGCTCGACGTTGGTTGGGCACGGGGCTAATACTATATAGTGGCTTCGCTCACGGGCTTTGATCGCCTGCTGGCGGCCCGTCGTTGCTCTGCCGTCTTTACCTGTATGATCTTGGGCAGTGGCATTTCCTTCGTGTTGGAGCTGATGTACAAACCTATGGCGCGCGTCATCAGAAGGTCGTCATGCTTTCCGAGGATAGCCCCGTATGCTCCATTCTGTTTGCGCTCGTATGTGATGTACTCATTCAGGCAACGCTCGTCACGCTCGACGTATAGCCCTTCTCGGATGAAGGTGATAAGCACGTCGATGATGATAGGCTTCGTGTGCACGTTGGTGTGGAAGCCGTACTTGCGAGGCACGGAGTCGCGTATCTCATCCGCAGACTGCGGGCGTGCATACAGGTTGTCGTACACGTCCTTGATCTGATTGAGGATGAAGTGCGAGTGATCCCCATCTACTTGTCGGTTGGGGTCTTTGGTCTCGAGGGTGTTACTCTCAATGACCAGGAGGGCATCGTCGTAGTATTTGGCAATCTGTGCAGACTTCCACGCAAGTTTGTCCATATCTATATGCCCGTACCACTGAGCCACAACTACGGGCTTACCTCCGTCCATCATAAAGAGCCTGTCGAACACACAGATGACGGAGTAGTCAGCCCCACGACTGCGCCCCCCAATATCCACCACGACAAGATATCTATTCGTGATACGCTCGCCCGGGTCTATCTCGGGCTTCTCCCAAATAGTGAATAGGCCTTGGTGGTCTTCAACAAAGCGCACGCCCGTGATAGCGTCCTCGCCCGTCGCTCCATTGGCCACGACGTCACCCACGAAGCGCGGGGGCTTACACGTAGGTCTCAACGCTTCCACCTGGTACATGTCGAATACGCGTTGTCCTGAGTGTACGAAGGCTTCGATGTCGTCGGAGGGGAACTCGGACGCCATATCCCCGTGGTCGCTCTTACTCTTTCGCTCCTGGATATACCAGTGTATGGCCTCGAGGGTAGCACCCTGCTCCCATAGCCACCAAAGGTATTTACCTGGCTCGGCTCGGTCGCTCGCAGCATAGTCCGCCTTCCTATTCTTCCATAGCTCAGTGGCGAAGGCTTCGCGGTCGGGTATATCAAGGCTGTACTGCTCGATCTCAAACCACGCCACGAAGAGGGCTTTGAATTGCGAGTCGCCACGACGGGCCGCATCATACTCACGCTGGAAGAAGTTGCCCGTACCATTAGCGGTGGACTCATACACGATCATGGTGTGCGGCTTGTAGAGTACCCCCGAACAAGCAGAGCGGATGATCTGCTCGGGCGTCTTCCCCTCGGTGGTCTTCCATAGCCCCACCTCAGTGCAGTGCACCAGGTTGTAGTCTCCACCGCGCGCGCTATCGGGGGCTTCTGCTGTCCCCAGCTTGATATTGCACGAACGCTGTGGTATGCGTCGGACGTTACGCTCCGACCCTATACCGATGAGCTTAGGCTCATTGGGCTTGAACGATGCCCCTATCGGGTATAGCCGCTCGATGGGGTAAGCATTGATAAGACGCTCGAACATGTTGCTAACCTCTGTAGATGCAGCTTTGACGTGTCCGACGATAAGGGAGTTAAGCCCCACCTGGTGCACCAGCTGAAGCCACGCCATATATATCTGTGTAGCCGTAGAGCCACCCCACTGACGCGCCTTCAACAGGATAAGGCGTATGGGAGCACCAGCAAGACGCTGACGCTCGAATGCCTCGACGAGCTTACGCTGTGGATGATTGAGCTTGAAGCGCACGTCCGAGCCACCGCCCTTGCGCTTGATGAACACCTGGACCGCAGCCCAAAAGAAAAAGTCGTGCTTCTCTCTCAGTCGGAGGAACACCTCAATGAGTGCCTTCCTATTCTCTTCCGTCTCCTCCCCGTACCTCTCCACAAGGAATTTGGATATGCTACCCGCCTTGGAGATACGCTTGATGAGCGGTATATCTTTCATCGAGGTAGGCAGGTATTGCACTTCCATAGCACCGAAGTCAGAGAGGCGCAGCTCGAAACGCTCCAGCGGTGACCCTAACCCCGTGATGGGATTAAATGGTGCATGGAGAGCTTCGAGCCGTCGCTCATTCTCTTGTAGTATTCGTGCTACTTCTTCGCGCATTGAGTGAGGTATCCGATACCGAGGCCCACGATGAAGCCCCAAATGTGTACGAATTGATTGATGAGGGGGAATATGCAGCTGACGGCAAAGCCAATAGCAAGCCAGGTAAGCCACTCACGTTTTCGTGCCACCTGGGGAGTCACCATACCTATCAGTGCATAGCATGCTCCTGAAAGTCCCGTCGTGGGGATGGTGAGTATGTGAGCATCGCAGAGTCCGTACAACGTGGCCACGGGGAAAAGCGACGCAATGATATATGCTGTGAGTAGCTGGCGAGCGGTGACGCCCATATAGAACACCAGCGAGAGCAAGCACCAGCAGTTTACCAGCCAGTGGAAGATGGACGCATGAAAGAGCGAGTAGGTCCAGCGTCCCCACCATGGACCAGCAGTGTATATCCCGACGCTGTCGTATGGGATGGGGAGCAAATAGAGGACGAATGTAAGCAGAGCAATAGCAAGGCTTAGCGTTTTGGTCTTGTCTTGCATAGCTGTTTGGCTTCGTTAATCTTCTCGTAGGTCTTGCGGTCGGAGAGATAGAGCTTGGGGGCTGGGGCATTGACTACTCGTATTACGGCATCCTCGAGAGATAGCTCTCCTGGGCTATTGAGAAGTAGCATTACACGCTTGTATATCTCTTCGTACATCTCTTGCGTCGATGGCGTCTTGATAGGGCATTCACCACCTAAGCGTATCATCTTCTGAATGACACGCACCGCCCTATCCTCGGACACGAAGAAGCGGGAGTACTCGCTGTTCTTCACATGCTGTACGACGTTCTTCATGTTTATGTAAAAGCACATCGAAGTAGCCTCTCGGTACTTCGAGAGTATCTCACGCAGCACTCGGTGCTTGTACTCGTAACACGATCTTTTACCTGGCATATCCCTCTCCTTTATTTTGGTATGCCTTAAAGATACGCAGAAGAGGGTTCAATTCCAATATATAATACGCAATATGTCACAGCATTAGGGCGGGAGCTTTATAGATTTGCTTCATCTATAAAATGAGGCTTATGGAAATAGATGAACAGAAGGACCTTACACCCGCAGATCCCCCCGCTGCCGAGGTGAGTAAGCGTGACCGACTCAAGGCGCGCTTGAAGGAGAAATACCCCGACGACGATATGGACGACGACGAAGTCCTCGCTGGTCGTGTAAACGACGACTACGACGACTACGAGGGCCAGTTAGAGGGATACAAGGGGAGAGAGAAGGAGATCGCAGACCTCTTTGGCCGTGACCCCCGCAGTGCGAGCTTCGTCTCGCGTTGGGCAGGCGGTGAAGATCCCGCAGTCCTTCTCGTAGAAACATTCGGAACGGAGATTACCGACGCTATCGGAGATCCTGAGAAACAGGAGCAGATCGCAGAGGCTAATCAGAAGTTCCTCGACCGCATCGCTAACTCCGAGCAACTCGAGAAGGAGTACGAGGAAAACCTGAGTGAGTCTCTCAACGTGATCGGCAAGCTCCAGGATGAAGGCGTACCCGACGAGGATATTGACAAGGCTATGGAGCTGCTCCAAAACATTGTCACTGACGGGGTGCGCGGGAAGTTCACACGCGAGACTATCGAAATGGCACTCAAGGCTATTGGCTACGACAACGCAGTAGCAGAGGCTGAGGAGACGGGACGCGTGGCAGGGCGCAATGAGAAGATCGACGTGAAGCTCCGTAAGCCCGAAGAAGGCGACGGCACGGCTAACCTCTCGGGAGGTGGCTCAACCCCTGAAAGACCCACGCCCAACCTGGGTGCTCTTGGAGAAGCAGCAACGCGAAAGAGCATTTGGGACAAGGGCAAGATGAAGAGAGTTAAGCGAGAGTAATATCAACCAACTAACCAAAATCAAAATGAATAAGAAGCAAGTAGTAACTAACATCTCAAACCTGGGTCTGCTCCTCTTGGCGGGCATCTTCGGGGGTGGTGCTATGGCTGTCGTCGGTCCTCTTCCTGATGCAGGTAAGACTGATAGCGGTGCAGCCGTAGGCCAGGGTGGCAAGGAAATGGGCAACGAAGGTATCGCTAACCGCACCACGGGTGAGGCTGAGGGTGATCCCGACTACTATTCCAAGGCCATCGACGATCGCATCACTAAGATCCGTCCAATGTCCACCCCTATCGATCAGATCAGCCGATACTCCGAAGCTCGCAAGATCGAGAGCATGGCAGTGAAGTACCCCTCAGTAGGTACTCGTCCTATCTCGACGACCACAGCCAGGGCGATGGCAGCACAGCAGACCACCGATGCCAGCGTCAAGCTGGAGGTAGCTGACGGGAGTATGTTCACGCTCGACGATACGATCCGCGTCGTCGGTGTCAAGGGTCAGTTCGACGAAAAGGGTAACGCTTACCCCGTAGGCAGTGCACCTGACCTCGTCCTCCACGTCTGTGGTCGTGACCCCAGCACGAACCTGCCCGTCGTCTATGCTGTCAATGGTGCGAAGAACGCTAAGGGTCAGCCTATTCTCGTCCCACAGATCGCTCAGAATACGCGCCTCGTCCGCATGGGTAAGGCTTGTGCTGAGCTTGATGCACAGACGGGACGCTTCAACAACGTCCCCACCTTCGAGGAGCAGTACTGCCAAAACTTCATGATCCAAATCGAGCAGTCCACGATCGACAAGATGTCTGCAAAGAACGTCAAGTGGGACTTCTCGGACCTTGAGGAAGATGGTATCTACGACATGCGCCTTGCACAGGAGAACACCTACCTCTTCGGTGTGAAGAACAAGATCGTCCACCCCTCAAAGGACGGCTCTGCTACGTGGTTCACGGGAGGTATTTGGTATCAGGCTGGAAAGGACATCGAGGTCGGTACGTACGTCGCTGCGACAAGGCGCACCGACATCACCGATGAGCAGCTTGTAGATATCTCCAAGGACCTCTTCGTTGGCACGGGCGTCGGGAACAAGCGCAAGGTCCTCCTCTGCGGTAGCGAAATGCTCGCAGCGTTCTCGAAGATCAAGAGCGACAAGTTCCGCCTCAAGGAGTCGGTAGAGTCGTGGGATCTTCAGTTCAAGTCTTGGATCACCGACTTCGGTGAAATCATGGTTATGCATCATGAGCTCTTCGACCTGAACGGCATGAGCGACTGCGGTCTCGCACTCGATCCCGAGTTCCTCGTCAAGAGCACCTTCCTCTCATGGCAGCGTAATATCCTCGACATGAAGGCAGCAGGTATCCGCAATACCGACGCAGCCGTCATCCAGGAGATCGCCTGCCTGTATCTCCGCTATCCAAAGGCTCACGCTCGCCTCAAGCTGAAGAAGGCGTAAGCCTTAGAGTGTCCGTTGTCTTTTGTGATGTGTCTGTAAAGGACGGGGGCAGGGGCCCTTGGGTGTCTGCCCCCTCCTTTATTATTAACGAATGAAGAAACGAATGAACAAGAGATATATCTCAGGTACTTGCCTTAGCCTTAGCCTCGGCTCTGACGCCACGTCCTATCGTCACATTGCCTTTGAGCCTCAAATGGAGCGTGGCAGTGCATACGTAACTGACGATGAAGAGGAGCAGGCGGAGCTGGAGGCGCACCCCTACTTCGGTACTTACTTCGAGGAAGATCCCTACTACACGGATAGCTCGGAGGTAGTAGAGAAGGAAGACAAGACCGAAGAAGCCCATGCCGAGAAGAGCGAGGGTGTGGTACTTTCCTTCTCCAATGAGTCCGACGCTAAGGAAGCCCTCGCTACCGACTATGGCGTAGGCCGCTCTAAGATGAGATCACGTAAGTCCATCGAAGAAGCAGCTGAGTCCGTAGGTGTAAAAATCAACTGGACGGACGTCTCACCCTCTGCCACTGATGACGCTGAAGGCTCAGACGCTACCGACAAGGAGTAATCCTCCATGGAGTACGCTATCGAAGAATTGAAGCGGTCGGTAAGGGTGGCACTGGACGAGAACAACACCAGTGCCACCCTTTCCTCTCTTGGTGACGTCGATACGCTCAGTGTCGAGGAGATCATCGAGAGTAAGCTGGAGGATGCTGCGCTCATCGTCCACCGCGACGCCCCACGCCACCTGCTGGACGTGGGTCTGCCCTTCTCGGGTACTATCCGCTGGGAGAGTGCCGTCGGCTATGGCCGTGGCGTAATGACGCTCCCTGCCGACTTCCTGCGCCTTGTCACCTTCCGTATGAGTGACTGGAGAAAGGACGTCACAGAGCCTATCTATGAAGACGACCCACGCTATGCTTTACAGCTTAGTGCCTTCTCAGGTGTGCGAGGCTGTCCCGAGAAACCCGTGGTAGCTCTTATCCAGGCTCCCGAGGGGCTGACGCTGGAGCTATACAGCTGCGAGGCTGGGGAGTCTATCCAGGTGGAGAAGGCTCGCTACCTACCTCGCCCTAAGATCCGAGAGGGTAAGCTCGCTATCTGTGAGCGTCTGCGCGAGGCCGTGGTCTACTATGCAGGGGCACTCACCGCGATCACGCTGGGCAATATCGAGCAGGCTAAGGCCCTAATGGAAACCAGCAAGACACTAATGGAATAATGAAAGCAAGGCTTGTGAACTTAGGCGTATTCGCTACGCTGCTTGATGTGTATTCGCGCTTCCCACAGGGAGGCGTGGAAGGCGACTATGTGATTGTCGACGGCAAGGAGCTCTTGTGGGACAAGCACCGACTCCGCTGGGGTGATGGACCACGCAACGACGTAACGGATCTGCGCCCTGATCCAAGCCCTTACCCAGGTGTTCCAGGAGGCGGAGTAAGCTCTATTGAGCTGGCGCGTCTTCGCTCCGAGGTAGAGAAACTACGAGATCGTGTGGGTGAGCCTAATGGCATTGCACCGCTCGACACCGATGGGCTACTACCTGCTAAACACCTGCCACCCGAGGCGAATATCGAGCACAGAATACGCACCGAGCTCAACGACAGCATCAGCCCACTTACGGCACGTGTCCTTCGTCTGCTCCAGGGTGACCCCTCTTTGCAGTGGCTCTTTGTGGAGTCTGCTACGAGTGCACGACGCGTGGAGCATGTGGTCCGCTACTCTAATACGTACAAGAGGCTATCCGTGCCTGCTGGCGTCATCCGCCACCTCACCATGGGTATCGAAGGGGTACGCCCCGACCGCCCCCTCTCCGACTACAAGACGTGGGACGTGCCAGGTATCGAGGTGGATGTAGATGATGCCGTACGCAATCTCTATGTGTATGCACGATGCAGCAAGACCGACAACACGGGTACGTTCGTCACCAGCGATGGCTTCAAGCCTATGGAAGGAGAGGAAGGCTACTACCACCTGCTTGTCGGCATGCTGAGCTCGCTACCCAATAGAGTGTTCACACCTCTGTACGGGCTTGTGGAGATACCAGCAGCAGCTATCCGCATCGACAAGCTCATATCACCTGACGGGGAGTTCGTCATCGACTTAGTGCGTAAGGAGATCCGAGGGTATAAGGTATCCTTCACGGGAGGTGGTGCTTCAGGCGGTCCTGATGCCGATACAATCCTCGAGGGCATCTTATGGCAGGCACGAAGCTACACCGACGACAAGACCGACGGGCTCAAGGGCTACGTCGATACTAAGTCCGCTGGTGCTCGAAGCTACACCGACAGCAAATTCACGGAGGCGGGACGCTCCTTAGAGGACAAAGCAACCTCGGTGATCGCCACCCTACAAGGCTATGCAGATGGCAAGATGCAGGAAGGGCGGGAGTACACCGAGGCGCAGATCCAGGCGTTGCGAGGTGAGCTCACGACGGGGCTCTCGGGCGTAACTGAAATGAATGCGAAGCTCGAGCGCATGCAGGAGCAACTCGACGGGAAGGTATCTAATTGGTACTTCAATGGCGCGCCCTCTGCCACTACCCCACCGACGTCGCAGTGGACGACAGAGAAGGACAAGAAGGCCCACATCGGTGACACCTTCACCTCGCTGGATAAGTCGCCGAGCCCCAACGCTGGGAAGAGCTGGAGATACACACCCACCTACACCTGGGAGGAGATCGTGGACAGCGACAGCCTGAACGCGTTGCAACTTGCCAAGGAAGCCAAGGCAGCAGCCGACGGCAAGACGACCACGCACCTAAAGAAACCCACGTCCTACCAGGTGGGGGACAGCTGGGTGATGACCGAAGCCAACTCTATCGGAGGCGTGAACTACCCACGAGGGACTACGCTCTTCGCTAAGGAAGCCTCTACAACCTTCAACGCCCTGCACTGGGTGCGCCTCGACGACTACATATCATCGGTAGAGGCTAAGGGCTATGCCGACGGGAAGGCAGGCGAGGCACTCAATGGCGCAAAGCAATACGCTGACGCTGGCGACAAGACTACGTCCAAGCGTATTGACAGCCAGGCAGCGGCTACCCTTGTGGGCGCGAAGAACTACACCGACAGCAAGCATACCGAAGGGAAGAGCTACACCGACGGGAAGGCAGGACAAGCCAAGAGTGAGGCAGTAGCCGAAGCTGAAAGGAAAGACGGAGAGGTACGTAAGTATGCCGACAACGCAGCCAATCAGGCGACAAACAAGGCGAAGAGCTATACCGACGAGAAGGTAAAGGCTATCGAGGACAATGCACGACTACTCGACTACCTACGAACGTCTATCACCGACGGGACGACCGACATCTATGGCGGGCTTGTACTTACCAACTTTATTGCGGCACGCGACCCGAGGACAAAGCAGGTGCGTAGCTTCTTCGCAGGATCTGCTAACACCTCTCTGCCCGCCTTTGCGGCTGGCGTGACGGGCTTCGGCACTACAGGCGAGAAGCGTGTGGTGGAGATCAACCACGACGGCACAGGGCATTGGGGACAAATGGAGGTGCTCGAAGGTGGCAAGGCCCTGCGGATTGCCTCAATGCTATTTGGTGGCAAGCTCCCTGATACCTATACCCACGACTTCCGCACGCTCGACTTCAACGACACACGTAACGAACGTTGCCGCGTCTACATCGGAGACGAAGGGGCTCTCTTCTTCATGGGCATGTGGGGGGCAAGCCCTCGCTTCGTTCGTATCTCAAACAAGGTAAACAAGCCCATTGTACAGATCCGTGGCGACATCGACATCCCTGGTGCGCTCCTCGGAGGGCGTGTGAGTGCTGGAAACGTGAGCTTTGAGCATAAGTGGGGAGCACGTGCCGACCGAATGAGCATCCGAAGGAAGGAGACAGGTATATACATCGTCACACACGACCTCGGACACACACGCTACTCGGTGCTATGTATGGATGCTGGCAACGGGCGACACAACGCAAAGGCGGGGAAGATCACGGCTAACTCGTTCGAGATCTATACGAAATACGACAATACGCTGTATAGCGATATTGACTTCACCTTCTTAGTATTCGGAGATAACTATTAACCAGCACCAACCTAACCAACCAAAACCAAAGACTATGATTATTACAGAGTACTTCGACTTCTCCGTGTTCGGCAAGGGGGAGCTCACGCTGGCTTCTGTCGTTGTGCTGATTTGCTATGTCGGTGTGCTGTTCGCCAGCATCCTTGACACCAATTCAGCCATACGCAGAGATAAGCGCTTCGCACGAGATCAAGCCCGCAAGGCTATTGAGGAGGGTACAGCGCACGGCACGCTGGATGAGGTTTCAAAACGCTTCTCCCCACGACTGAATAGCTGGGGCATCCGTACGCTCCTCGGTAAACTCCTATGGTACTATGCGTTCCTCATCGTGGCAGGCTTCGCTGATATGCTCTTCCTCATCACAGACGTGTGGCAACTCTTCCACCTGCCAGAAGTGCCATGGGTATCTGTTGCCCTTGCGATGGTGTTCATCGCCACCGAGGGCCTAAGCATTTGGGAGAACAGCCCGAAGAACGACACGCAGAACGTAGTGAAGAGCTTGCGCAGACTTCGCAGTGCCTACTCTACCCTGCTTGACGATGAGGAGATGAAGAAGCTCCGTAAGGAACTCAACGACCGAGGAGGTAGTGGCTTTTAACTGACACGACTATGAGCAAGTACTTTTCACTATCCGAGATGACGCACAGCGGTACGGCTCTGCGCCTCGGCATTCCAAACGACCCCAACAAGGATCAGATCGTGTACCTCAATATGCTCATGGAGTATCTTGACGGCATCCGTGAGGAGCTGGGGCATCCTATCATTGTCACCTCGGGCTTCCGCTCGGGTGGAGACAAGGGCCTTAATGCTGCCGTAGGTGGCAAGCCCGAAAGCCAGCACACTATGGGGCAGGCTGCAGACATCGTACCCCACGACCGAAAGCTATTGAAGAAGCTACTCCATATCATTTGGGATCGTGGCGGCTTTGATCAGCTGATATGGGAGCATCCCAAGGGGCGCAGCGAGTGGATACACGTATCCATCGCAGGCAAAAACAAGCAGCCACGAGGGCAGGTGCTGGAGTACGACGGGAAGAGATACATGACGATGAAGAAACCTATTAACCCCAATACACTATGAGCCTATTCGGAAGAGCAGAAGCAGGAACGAAGGGGACATTACAGCTTGTCCAGCGAGGCACAGACAAGCTCATCCCCGTAGAGTTCATCAAAGACCCGTCGGGAGAGGTGCTCGACCCAGCCCTATTCGAGAACCTCATTGTGAGTGTGACGAACGAGCGATCTGCACTCTGTGCCACGCCACCCGTGAGCATAAGCGGCAACACGCTTATCATTGAGATGACGGCAGATGTCACGCGACACCTTGGCTTAGGCGTATGTGTGATGACAGCTAAGGGGCGCATCCCTGACGAAGCGTATCACGATGGATACCACGACTACGAGGTGGTAATCCCTATCTGCAAGATCACAAAGTACGGGAGTAACGAGACCCCTGTAAAGGTAACAGCCAAGGTGCTGGAAGCTCTCCGTGGTCCGAGTGCCTATGAGATCCTTGTGAAGCATGGGTACACGAAGACAGAGGCGCAGTTCGCAGAGGACTTGATCCCTAAGCATGAAGGAGGAGCAGGAACACCTGGTACTCCTGGTACACCAGGCGCACCAGGAGAGAAAGGACCAAAGGGCGATCAGGGGATCCCAGGTCCGCAAGGTCCTCCAGGGCCAGCGGGTCCCGTTGGCCCCGTTGGCCCCGCTGGTCCAACTGGACCACAAGGACAGAGAGGGCTTACTGGTCCTGCTGGCGAGAGAGGACCAGCTGGAGAGCGTGGTCCTGCTGGACCTACTGGCCCTACTGGCCCTACTGGCCCTGCTGGGCCAAAGGGCGACAAGGGCGACAGCGCCTATGACTCCTACCGCGCTACGACCACCGACAGCACGCCTATGACCGAGAAGCAGTGGTCTAACGCCAACGACTTTTTTTATCAATTTCTCTTCCGCATCCTAAAGGGGGCGGGAGTAAAACCAACGGAAACAGATATGACAGCAGATCAAGTGTATGAGTTAGATCGACAGCGCAGGGAGATAATCGACGCTCTCAAGTCAAAGGGGGGGAACGTGAGTGATACAGATGGCTTAGACGTGGTGTCTCGAGCTATTAGGGCTATCACTATCACTCTGCCCAAAATAGACATCTTCAAAGTCTGGCAGTTCAACGAGTGGCAGTCGTCGGAGCTCCCTCCGCTTAGACTTAGCCGATCTTATGCGGCAGCCGATCTGACTAAGCTATTTGCAGGGTCAAGGATAGAGCGACTTCCCGACATAGATGGCATCGAAAGAGCAAAGTCAATTAGGTCTATGTGTCAATCGTGTAGATCACTCACAAGTGCTACCCTACCTGATATGGAGGAGCTCGTAGACGCTGGCGAAGTGTTTGGCTCCTGTAGCGCGATCTTGTCTATTGAGGTAGGAGCGATACCAAAGGTGACAACGCTGCTCGCATTTGCTTACGGATGCGAAGCTCTCAAGTCACTCAAGATAGGAGCTATCTCCAACGCTGTCAATATAAAGCAGATGGCGTATGGCTGCACGTCGCTCGCGGAGGTCACTATCGGCGCTGCCGAGGTGGTTGTGTCTGACGTGTCCTCGGCGTTCCAAGGATGCAGGAACCTTCGTCGAGTTGTAGGCGTGCTAAACTACACCGATATAATCAATGATGGAGGAGCTTTCGGGGGGTGCACTGCGCTCGAAGATTTGCTGATTAAGGCTGCAAAATGCGACCTGTGGCTGGCGGACTGCGCAAGCCTGTCAACCGATAGCCTAAAGTATATCGTAGACACCCTCCAGCAGTCTACAGGAAAGACCATCACCCTCCCCAGATCTTGGCAACAGGCGCACACGTCAGAGGCTCGTGAGTATGCAAAGATCGCAGCTGCCAAGGGATTCGCACTAACTTTCCGCTAACCGATAACAGATATAACTATGGAGATTATTGAACTTAAAGAGGTCGCTGGCTATCTGTACGTCAATGCCGAGCATAGCATCGTGGTCAGCTTTGGCTACTGCCCAAAGGATGACGCCCATCTGTGGGTGCTCACACCCGAGGCTGAGGCTATCGCTCTCGAGGCTCAATGGAAGGCCGAGGATAAGGAGAAGCTCAAGCGAGAGCTGGAGAGTAACTAACAGCGGGGCGGGGTGTGAAGCTCCGCCCCTCCTCTTAAACACGAAGAGATATGAAGAGTAACAAACTAAGCTGGTGGGAGACGCTCCTCGTTATCGTAGCCGTGGCGCTGATAGGCTACTTCCTCACCTCCTGCTCCCCGAGGGTGCTCCCGATCGAGAACACCCGCACAGAGTGGCGTGACCGCACAGAGTGGCGTGATCGCCTGCGCATAGATAGCATATATATCCACGACAGCGTGTATGTCTCCGAGAGGCAGGCGGGCGATACCATCTACAAGGATAAGGTCGTGTATCGCAACCGCGAGAGAGTTGTCCACGATACGATCAACGCTGGGCATGTCGATAGCGTGCGCGTGGTGCAGACAATAACAAGGCACGTGGAAGTCCCCGCCCAGCTCACAGCGTGGCAGGCGTGGCGGTTGAAAGCCTTTGCACCCCTCCTCGCTATTGCACTCGTACTCGGTGCGTGGGTGTCGAGGAAGTTGTGGCTACCATTGCTCCGAGGCTTAATAGGATAAGGATATGAAAGAGATCACACTGAATGTAAGCAAGGTGCTTGTATATAATGAGGTCAAGAAGAGTGCCAGCTACCAAGCGGCAAAGCTCATCGACAAAGACCCCACAGCATACGACCGACTGCTCCCTACGGATAGCAGCCGTGAGCTCCTGGAGCGGTATTGGAGAGAGGCGGTGAATGCCCTGATCGGAGGGATGCGTGGGTACATCAAGGAGCACCCCGCCCTGTCGGTAGGCCGTGCAGTAGAGCTGGGAGAGAACTTCGTAGTGAAGCTCAACGTGAGCTCCCGCTTCGATGACGGAGCTATCCCAGCAATAGAAGCTGGCATACATAGCTACCTCACTATGGCCGTGCTGTCGGAATGGTATCGGACAAGCTATCCCGATGGGAGCGCGCCAGCTGCCGAGGAGGCGAGCACACTCCTCTCCGCTATGCTAAAGAAGCTGCACTACAAGCGTCCACCAGTTGCACCCACAAGAGCCTAAGCCAATATGCAGAATGTAACGATTACTATCAAGCTCCCCGAGGTCTACTACCAGGTAGCCCTGCAAGCGCACCTGCTTGGGGAGGCCGACTTATCGCAAGACAAAGACGCACGGGCGGTAAGCCTGTCCCAGCTTGACGTAGAGGGAGAGAGTCGTGAGGTTATCCTTCGTGCGGTCAAAGCATCCGACGCAAGCCTACGCCAGCGTCTGCACCTCTACCTCACAGAGGATAATACAGCGACGTCCGTAGACAATGTGCCGAAGGACGAAGAGGCCCTCACCTTCTCGCTACGACTCCCCGACAACTTCTTCCTCCCAGCGATCAAGGATATGGAGGAGGCTATCCACCACTACCTGGTCCACACGTGCCTGTCGGAGTGGTACGCACTGATGAAGGACGAAATGGCAAGTGCATACAGCAAGTTCGCACAAGCTGACCTCGACAAGATGAAGCAGGCTTCATCGCGACGCATACGCCCTACCCGACCAGCTAACCCCTACGAATAATGGAGAGACGAACATACCTTCACGACCTTAACGCCCGTCTTATTACGGAACGCCTCGACGGAGATCACCAGCGGGCTGCGCTCACCTTCTATACAGATGAGCTCATATACGATATACGCAACATCGCTTATATCTATGGTGTGGCTAAGTCGGACAAGCAACCCGACGTAGATAATCACCTTACCTTTGATATAGGCGAGGAGGGCAACGTCGATCGCATTGCGCGTGTGCTGGACCTTTCTTTCAGCGAGATCCAGGAAGCACTCTACCCTTACACGCGCTCCCCCCTGCTGGAGGACCTCGGATGCGGGTGCGAGATGAACCAACGTGACGACGTGCTCGACACAGAGCGAGAGGAGTACACCCTCAATATGGTTGTTCCTTCGCTCATGTCGCGGCATACGCTCACCTATGCGGAGAACTGGATACACGAGTTCCTGGTGTGCCGTGCCTTTGCAGAGTGGCTTATGCTCATCGGGGATAGTAGCTTTAATGTGTGGCTCGAGAAGGCCGAGATAGCAAAGAGAGAGGTATCCCGAGCTATGGCACGACGTCCGGGGAAGATACGACGCAAGATGAGTCCCTTCGTATAGGGCTCGACACAAACAAAAAAGCGGGGGCAGCTACCGAGGTATTCTCAGTAACTGCCCCCGCTTCATGTGCAGGTAGTTGCTATCGCAGCTTATCTGTCAGCTTGGGTAGGTACTCAATAGTACACCCGAAGATCGCCTCCTCGGGATCAAGCTGGCAGAGCAAGGCCACCTTGAAGTACTTGAAGGGAGTACCACTGATACCTCGCAGGATGTGGTCCGCACTTGATGAGATCACATACCAGTCGAAGAGATCACGCGATCCGTAGAGGATTGTTCGCACGTGGCCCTTGCGGAAGTACCCACGCTGTATAACAGAGCGGATAGTCTTCATCGTGTCGGGTGCTCCGAGCTTCAACGGGCGTGTCACCAGCAACCCTCGTACTCCCTTTGTTGGGTCGATCTTAGAATAGTCCACCACCTTCCCATCCTTCGTCACGGCTATCGTCTGCGGGTAAGAGTTCACAGCCTTGCGAATGTCGGTAGGAGTAGTACTCCACTGCTTACTCTTGAGGGAGTAGACGTAGGTGTACGACGTCTTTGGGTTGTAGGCATACAGACGCTGACGGGGATAGTCGTAGATCATTTCCGCCTCCGCGAGGAAATCCTTGAGCGGTAGGTGGTCCGTCTGCTCCTTGGGTATGCCAGCCTCCCTGGATAGCTCGTCGGACTTTGGCAAACTCTTCAATGAGGTGCTTCGGTTTGGATCAAGCGAGTCGGAGATACACACGCACTGCGAGCCTGATAGCATCATGATACCACGCTCACTGGTGAACAGCACCGCATTATCGATTTGCGTTATGCTCTTTGGATTGATGCACACGTCACGTGAGATCGGCTGCTTGGCAGTATATGTCCCGTCCTTTGCCACCTCGAGAGCCCATACGCCATCTGTGGACAGGGCATAGAGAGGGAACTGACCGAACTGCCCTGCGGAGAGAGCCTTCGTGGCTGCACTAATCCCGAGGATCTTACCTGTACCGATTGAGTTCACCCCACGCGTCGGGAAGTTAAACGGGTTGTTCACCTCCGAGGTGTACACCTTGTTGGGCAATGGGAAGGTACGCTTAGAGGTAGCTTGCACATTACTCTCGAATGCACGGAGGTCACGCTCCGAAGAGCTCACCCACCCCTCAATAGGAGCCAGGTGCATGCCCATAGCATAAGCTCCCGAGAGGAAGCTGTGCTTTGTGAGCTCGCGCTCCAGCTTCTTGTACACCCAAGTCGATCCTACTACCTCCTGTTTGTATGCTACCATCTTGTAGGCTCTATGATCCGGGCAATAGACGAATGTCAGTAGCTTGTCTACGTCCACGCTCGAATATACCCCTGCACTTATATATACGTCCTCCCCGTCGTCTCCCTTGATGACGAAGAACATATATAAGAAATGGCTCGCCACTGGTGTAGTGTACGGGAATAGCCTCCAGCGATCACTCTGTGGGAGTAGCTGCTCGGAGAGGCCCGTGATATTTAGACGCGAGTTGTAGATATACGCGCTCGTCGGCACGGTCTTGTGATGCGACTTTGCATCATCATGGAGCGTTTCATAAGTTGCTACATTCTCCAGGAAGCCCTCCTTGTCGAAGCGCATATCCAGCTCATGACTTAGGGATATAACCCCTGGTTTGATCTCGGCTGACTTGATGAGGTAGAACAAGCTGATGCCCCTAATCTGAGCGTCTACTCGCTCGGAGTTGTTCAGGGCGTACCACTTGTTATCGTGCCATGCCGTCGGGTCTAATATGTTCACTTCCCACTCGCCAGGGATGATCCACGGCTGATAACGCCCCGTGCCACGTATCTCAGGGGTGAAGCCTGAGTAAGCCTTGGATATGGAGAAGGGACGAAGGATAAGGCCGAGCGGATCAAGCACAGAGCCGTTGCCTGTGAGTGGGTGCTCCTGATCCCAGGTGTATATAGGTGACGAGATGTAGAAGTCTACGCTCTTCACGATGTCACCCCACTTGGTCAGTCGCTTGTAGTCCTCGGGGTCGTCAAGCGCGTGGGAGAGGTCGCTCACAGATAGCGATAGCTTTATCTTGCCTCCACTGAACATGAACCGATTGCAGGTATTCGGGATCATCAGCACGGGGGGCGACGGCATTGTAGTAGAGCCGTCATAGAGTCTGAGAGCATAGCGGATAAAGAAGGGGAAGATGAACTTACCCTCCTTGTCGTAGTGCTTGGCTCGCATCCTATTGAGTAGCGACGCCAGCTGCTGCTCGCGATCCTGCCCCCTATCGTAGTTCTCCTCTACTACCACCTCCTTAGTCTTGAGAGCGAAGGACACCTTGGGGAATGGTATCTGATCCCCCAGGTGTATGTATCCCTTCGTGGAGTCCTTGTAAAGGAAGTAGTGCATACCCGTCGGGGTGAGCACCAGGAGCGTATTACCGACGCTCTGTATCTCTATGATGTCCTTGCCCACGCTATCGAGCGGCACTAATGTCCCCCCGTCCTTGGTGTATGCGAGCTCTCCCGTCTCAGGATCTCGAAGGATATAGTGGCGAAATGACGGGGTCACATGTACGTGATCGATCGTCTTCCCCTTCGGTAGGTCAAAGATTGCAGCAGGTGGCTGAATGGGCTTCAAAGCCTCGTCCTCGGGGACAAGACCTGACACCCCTTCGAGATCCCCGTCGGGAACAGCATAGTCGTCGGGGCTTGTGGAGAAGCCGCGGTAACGGATCTCTCGTATCTGTGTAGGCATACTCTATCTCTATTTACGTGGTGGCTGGATCTCGTAGTAGGTAGTGCTGGCTATCTGACGACGCTTGACGTAGAGCTGGGCCACCTCGTCCTCGATGTCGTAGCGGTAGAGGATAGCGGCAGCCGTAGGTGTCAGGCTCTCGAAGCCGTGGGTCTTGGTGTTCTCGTTGTACTGGAGCACTGGCGCAGCTTTGACCTGGGCATCTGAGGCAACCTCGGGTAGGAAGGAGAAGCCGTAGGTGGCATTCGATGGTATCGAGAATACAAGCATACGTCTGCCGACAGCCTTCTCCCCTCCCATTTCTCGCAGTAGCCGAGGTGATAGTGTTATTGAGGAGTCGCGCGAGTCGATGGTGACAAGGCGTTTGCGCTGGTCGAGGAGCTTATTAAACATAGGGTTGGAGGTTGGTTATCTTGGTACGGCATCGGAATGAGATCGTCTTGATGAAGTTAAACGACCTGTTCGACGCAAGGCTATCTCGGTGTATCCTCGCATCCTCCTTTGTCTCGAAGATGTGGGAGGCTATCTCGCAGTTGCGCGTACCTATGTGGTAGACGATATTCGCGTAGTAGCGACGACCGAGGATATGGTCAATGATTAGTGATAGTAGGTTCATAGCTCTGCTTTTTGAAGTAGCCCCCTCTCCGCTTGTCGTATGCAGAGAGGGGGCTGGGTTAGTTACTCTTTGGGGGTGTTGTGGAGCGCGTCGAGGAAGCTCTCGGCTACTGCCTTGCCGTAGTGGTCGGAGAATACCCCGTGGAAGTCGATAGTGAGGCGTGAGCCCTTCATTGAGAAGATTGCGCCCGTGGCTTCATCTATGCCAACCTTGAGCCCTCTGCGTAGCTCCGTCCACTTTATGCGAGGGTGAGAGATCTTCATGGCTATGCAGCTTTGATGATGTCTACAATGTCGAGGACTCGAGCGTCGGTGACGTCTTGAATACGTCCGTAGCTCGCCATGTCGCTGGCCTCCATGATGGATAGCTCCTTGACAAGCGTCTTGCGCGTCACCTTCTTGCCGTCCACCTCGTCGACGACACTCACGATGTAGTAGCCAGCAGACGTGCTGTCCACGTCCAGCCCCATGGTGTCGTTTACCCCTAATGGCTTTAGGCTCTTGATTGTCACGGGCGATGGCGTGAGCTCGTTGAGGTACTCCAGCGTGCGGGCCTCTGCCTCTGTGTAGGAGGCTGCATTGACGAGGTAGGTCTCGGTGATTTTCTTGTCCTCCAGGTTGTGGTAGGATACTCGTGCGATAAATAGGTCCATGTTAGTTTGTGTTAGTTTTCTATCTGTTCTTTACTCTGTCACCTACATTCGTATGCATATAGGTGACTGCATCGACTTTCAGCTCTGTCACACTCCCGTCGTCAAGCCTGACCTTGAGATAGTACCTATCGGGTCTATACACTATATCCCCCTCCCAAAAGCCCCAGGTGTACCCAGCGGGGTCTGCCACCTTCTCAATGACTACACCTTCTGAGCTAAGCATCAGCTCTGCCCTATACTCGGGAGTATATTGTCGATATGCCATGTAGGCGAATATCGCGACCACAATAACGCCACCAATGAAGTGTATTAGATACTCAATGCGTTTATTCATATCTGTTTTTCTTTAATATCGAGGTGTCGAAGGAGGAGGTCAATGCGATGTGCATTGGCCTTCTGCTTCATGCGAATAACACCGAGTTCGGGGATCCCCCCGATAGACGATAGTTCCGTGACAACGTCAATATCTCCAGTGTCTTCATGCTCGAACTGGAGTTCGAAATACCATCTATAGGATGAGGGTTGTATTCCATAGAGCGAAGCATATATATGGTAAGTCCCAATAATACGGCCACCGTGTATTAGTAGTGCACTATGATGCACACGGCTATCGCCCCACTCGCTGCGAACCTCCCATTTGAGTGGTAGATGATGCTCGCGTTCTAATTGCTCGCGTGTCATAGTCGTTAGTCGTTAATGCCGAGCATTCGGCATGCGAGGAGAAGGCGGTGGTCTTCGGCTTTGTCTTTGAGCTCATCTATATCTTCTGACACGTGTATTGGATCTCCGTATATCCGATCATCGACATAATGAGCCTCTATGTAGAGTCCTCCCCTTGCTATATTGTAGAACACGCTCACCGAATCATTTAGGTCTACTGCCTTTGCGAACAATCCGTGTACGCACGTCCATTCTTCCCACTCCAGCGGGTTCTTCGCCAGCTGGGCTTTTACTTCTTCGCGTGTCATAGTCGTTAGTCGTTAGTCGTTAGTCTTGAAGCGTGAGCAGAAGTAATCTATCTGCCATTCTCGAACGAAGTCTTTCGCTTCCTGCAGGGTGTTGAATGTTGTTAATACCTCTGCGATAATCTCTCCATATCTATTGATCCTGACAAGCATACGTCCGTCATATATGGCCATAATCATAGCTTCATGGGCTTTCGTTGGATTGGCAAATCGGCATCCGTAATCATCCCATACGCGCCATTCAAGTGACTTTAAGCTCTTAGATATTTCTTCTCGTGTCATAGTTCGTCGTGTTGTATAGAGTGCGCCCCGCCGTCCCAGGCGCGGAAGGTCTCGCGTGCGGTTTCCCGCCAGCAGGGCGCACTCGTGGTTAGTTATGCGTTGCGTTCCTTTCGGAGCTTGTTGATGGCTTCTTCCGCCTCCCCCCACTCTCCACCGAAGATGTAGGTAATGACGCTCTGTGCGGTGTCGCTTAGAGGCACTTCCTTCGCTATCTCCCGTAGCTCTCTGAGTAGCTCGGTGTAATCCTTCGTGTCTGCTTCAAAGCCGAGCCGTTCAGCCTCTTGGCACAGATATATATTCCTCATCAAGATGTACGTGCCACCAGCACATAAGTACTTCACTACTCTTGTGAGCAAAACACCTCGGAAGAAGTCTATACGATAGGAGGCAATCATGTTGTCGCACCACGCTCTCAGCCACTCTTTTTGTTCTCGTGTCATAGCTGTGTGTATTAGTTGTCTTGCTTCTGTCGCTCCTTCTGTTGGCGGTAGAGGTGTGTACGCAGATCTTCGTTCTCTCTCTTGGTGCGCCTGAGTTGCTCGTAGAGATAGTAGTTGTAGCTGGCCATACTATCTCGTAGCTCATCCTTGGACTTGCGCAGGTCTTCCGCCTCTCTCCCCTCAGCCACCCAAAGGATGAAGAGCGTGACGCACCCTGCGCCAAGGGTAAGGAAGCCGATGAAGGAGAGGAGGGCGAATGTCTCGGTTGTCATTGTCGTTGTTGATTTTCGTCTGCGTTCTGCGTGTGAGTGACCTTTATGTTCGTAAGTCTACTCACGAGACTATCAGCGAACGAGCGAACTCCAAAGCCATATTTCAACCCTCTAACCCACCCGATGAAGTACGCTCCGAAGAGCACCACTACGATCATAAGGCAGCTTAGTATTTCTTGAGTAGTCATAGTCGTTAGCTTATTATGTCATATATCTTCGGAAGTACGGATATTTCGACCTCGCATTCGTGCGGTGGCAGGCTTCTCCTGACCTCTGCCGACGATTTTCCGTAGAGGATTTGAATATTGTAGACCGTCCCATTTTTGCGCTCAGAAACGAGGTATGCTTTTATGTCGTCTCCGCATGATAAGATCTTTTCTTCATCAAGGTGGTCGACCTCGAAGAATTGAGCTTGATGGTCGGCGTCCAAGTTCATCCGTAGATTTCTGTATATGGAGGCTTTCCTCTCAGCGTCTCTCTCGTTATCTGCATATACCAAGACTGTATGAACTGGTAGTCCAACATATTCATGCGCAACCCTATTATACAGTCCTACGATGTATATCTTCATATCTGTTAGTATTTCTTGCCGTGCAGGGCAGGGCGTGTTTCGTTGTATTTCAGCTTGAGCTCGATGTGAGCCATCAGGTCGATGCCGAGGCGGTCGCAGAGCAACTCAAGGGACTTGATGGAGTAGAGAATGGCGTATCGGTGAGCGTACTTACCACAAAGGCAGCACGCCTCCTGAAGGATAGGCCACAGCGCATCGGCAAGCGTCATTTCCCCAGAGATGTAGAATGCAGATACGCCCAAGTCGGTAGCTACCTCCGTCTCCGAAAGCGCACGATCTTTGAGCATCCACCCCAGCAGGTCAAGAAGGCGTATCACTGCATCGGCGATCTCGTCCTCCACTCTATCCTTGACCTCACGGAGGAACTCTTGAGCATAGGGCGCACCAGCTATACGCTGTAGTGTGTCTATCGTGTCGGGGTCGAGCTTCGCCCACTTGCCGATGCGGTCAGCCTCGACAGCCTCGGACAGCTCCGAGATAACCAGCATCAGATAATGCCCGACGGAGTGCGCCTCATCCCAAAAGCCTTTAGCCACCGACCGCTCGTGGCAGTCCTTGGCGTAGCGGTTGAGCGTGTCTGCGTTGTAAAGTCTGTATTCCATATTCGTTGCTATTTTGTGATGTGTCTATTAGCTCTCAAGTTGAATGAGCGTGATGAAGGCCCACACCAGGCAGGCTGTCCCGAAGATGTTTATCGGGATAAGCCACCAGCGGAGCTCCCTCCCCTCTTGCTCGTCCTCCTCCAGCAGTGCGTATGACGTCGGAGACGTAAGCAAGCCCAGGAAAAACAGGATGAGAAATTGAGTAGCCATGGTTAGTTATCTGTACTTGAGTCGCCCTCCTTCTCCATGAGAGGTCGGGGAGTGCGTTGTGGTCGTGATACCCGAGTGCGTGCTTCGACGCGTCCCATTCGGGAGTTGAACTCGGTGAGGCAGTCCACCATGGATTGGTAGACCTCGTTCTGCCCTTTGCAGCAGTCCCGCAGTGTCGTGTAGTCCTCGGTCAGCTTAGCGATGTCGGACTTTAGACTGGCGTGCATGCTGTCGGAAAGGCGGATGCGGGAGTGGATAGCCCAAATGAAGTAGGCTGCGGTCAGGGCGCATACTATGAGTAGGCCCAGTGTTACGTATGTCATCCGTTAAATCCTTTGATAGGTGTTGCGAGGTGGTGGATAGCGAGGAGCAGCGCGTCGCGGTCCTCCTGATTGGTGGCCCTTTGCTTGTGCTTCGGCAGTGTGAGTCGGTGACGCTTGCATACCATCAGGAGCTCTTCGTGTGTGATCTTCCCGTTCTTGCCCTTCCACACCTTGCGGAGCGGTGGCTGGCAGATGAGTGGGAACTCGTAGTCGTTGATGAGGTCACGCAGGATCTCTCCAACCATGGCGCAGCGTCCGACGTTGTAGCCCGTCTTGGCTATTGCCCTGGCTTCCACCTGTCCCGCGATGTGTCGGTTATGTGATGTACCCCACACATTCTCGAGGACGAAGCGGTAAGAGTAGCTGGTATCGAGATACTGCTCGTCTACCTCGTTGCGCCATTCCTGGAGCAAGCGTACGATCTTGGGGATTGTCAGCTGCTCCAGGTGGATAGTGCGGTCGGTGATGTTGATACAAGCCCAGCCCGATCCCTGAGTGTCAGGGTCGATGCCGATGATCAGCTGCTTCTTTGGGCGGGTGGTTAGGTTGTTGCTCATGATTTGTATAATTCCTCTCCGTAGAAAGCCTCCAAAAAGTTGAGAACCGACCTCAAATAGCGTCGTCTCTCGATCTCATTGTCAAGATCTGAGTCCACCAAAGTGCTGTCCAGGTAGCTGCTGTGATTTCCAACTCCTGCCCAAAAAGGAACCCTTTCACCTTCTTTCCACCCATACGTACCACCAGGTAATGATACGCTAATGCCGTAGTCTACAACCTTACCATACCTCATGGATACTTCGATGTCCAAAAGTAGGGCTGGTATAATCAGCTTATAGCCGGTTATATTGGTGACTTCGGCTGTACTTACACCTCTACCCTCCATCTCGCATTTTTCTAAGAGGTCCTTGAGCTTCTTTGGCGTCCCCCTTTTGAAGCAGATTTTCGTATAATCTGCAGAAGCAATCATCCTATCGAATCCTTTCTTATCCAGGCCCATTTCGATCTCCGCTGAAATGGAGATTTTGTTTCTATTGTCTTCCATGCTTGTCTGCTATTAGAAGGGTAGATCATCAGCGACTCCTGCTTGTGGTGCTGGTTGTGGTTGCGCAGGTGCGGCAGCTGGAGCGGTTGCTGCCTGCTGTGGTGCTGGTGCTGCTGGTTGTGCTCCTGTATGTGTGATGTTCCACGCCTTGATCTCGGTGTACCATCGTCCGTTGAACTCTCGGCTATCGATGTCGACGGAGACCATCACGTCCTGCCCCACCTGCGGGATCTTGGCTACGTTGTCCCCGAAGAGTGAGATACATACCTTGCGAGGGTATTGCCCACCCTGCTCAAGGATGAACTCCTGCTTCTGCCATGGGTTGCCCGCCTTGGATGTTCCTGTTTGGATTGGGAGGACCTGCACGACCTTCCCGCTGATATTCATTTCGCTCATATCGCTGTGTGATTAAAGTGTTGTCTATTCTGTTGCTCTGACGAAGTGGCCTCTACGGATTAGCTCGTCAGGGGATAGGTCGAGGAGGCAGTCGGAGGAGTCGGTACTCGACACGTTGCGCCTTTCCTCTTTCGAGGCATTTGCCTTAGTGAGTCGTCGGTACTTACCTGCGATAGCTTGCTCGTGGAAAGTGCACCCCGTCTCTTCCTTGTACTTTCGGATGCACCCCATAAGTCCAAGGTCGGGTGTTCGCTCAAGCATCACGATGATCTCGTCGATGATTGACGCTGGGATCACTCCATACCCTGCTGGCTTACCACCTTGGTGCTCGATGTACCTCGGATGATGCGTCAGCTTGTGGCAGATGTGATGGTGCGAATAGCCGTCATATCTCTTTGCGGCCATCCTCGATGCGGGTGTGGGTCGCATGCCGCTATCGATCACCAGCTGCAAGGCGTAGTCTACGATCTCCTCGAGAGGTGTGTTTCGCTCGATCATGGTTAAGATTAGCTAACAGCTCGTAGCATCTTCATCTTGCTTTGTTGCCATCGCTCTTGTATCTCCTTCTGTGCAGCGGAGACGTCGGCCTTGCACTGCTCGAGCTTCTTGCTGTAGTAGGCATGAGCTCGTGGCGTCGTGGTGCGTCCGATGATTGCAGGGAGTGCTTCGATGTGCACATTGAGGTTGCGGATGCGATCCCGCAGGTCCTTGTCTGTGAGTTCGTCGAAGTTGTTGAAGTTGTAGCAGATGTCTTGCATAAGCGTTGGGTATTATAACCTCGGCTGTGCTGACGCCAGTCGGTGGTCTGTTGATGATAAGTGGACTATGACGCAGTCGCCCTGGATGCGCGAGTCGGTGCGGTCGTCGTAGAGGTTAGGACCGCTCAGTGCGTCGGGTGGGTAGTTGCTTGTGATGACCATCGGTCGGCTAAGACGCTCCCCGTGCTGGTCGCTACGTCGGCAGATGATTGACGCTATGACGCTGGATCGTGAGCCGTAGTACTGCGCCTCCTTGGGCTCTGCCCCGAGGTCTCCGATGTGCAGGACAAAGCGACCTTCGTCGAGGTACTTCCCCGTCTCCTGGTAGTGGGCGGTGTAGTCCCTGGCGTGGGTCTCACCATGGGTGGCACTGCTCCACAGCAGGGGGAGGTATGCCACGCTCCACTTGTCTCGGTCCCTGTCGTACTTCCAAAAGGGGCGGTGCACCCCGACGATCTCGGAGAGGCGTTGAAGTAGTCGCACCAGCATGGTCTTGCCCGATCCCGTCGGACCCCACACGTACAAACCTCCGAAGGGGTTAGTGCAGGACGGGGAAGCGAGTAGCCAGGCGAGTGCCTTGCGGTATGCCAGGATCTCGTCGGGCGATAGGTCGAAGGCTGGTGTCTCACGTCGTCCCAACTCGAGGAGGACGTCGAACGCGTCGTCGAAGGTGACGGGGTTTCTCATCAGCCGTGGCTCATACCCCTCGAAGGTGACGGGGTCGAGCGTTGCAAGCAGTTCTTCTTTCGTGAATGGCATTGTGTCGTTGTGTTAGTCGGGATAGCCAGCGTACTTTTCAGGGAAGTTGCGTTTGAGCACCGCTCGGTTGTCGTGGTCAAGTGCCATCCACTTAGCCATGTCGTCCTGGGGCGTGCTCGGTGGCGCGCTTCGCTCAGGGTGATATTCGGCATTGGTGTAGGTTGGTCGAGATTGTGACGCTCGAGGGAATAGCGACTGCCGTTTGGCGTCCTCTTCCTTCTGACGCTTGTGCCAGGTGACCAGCGCGCTCTTCCAGCTCTTCATCTTGTTAGGGCCAACGCGCCAGCCGTTGCTCTCGTAGTGGGCTATGAACCTCTCGGGGTCTACTGCATAGCCTAACCTCTCTACCTCGTCTCTGACTTCATCGAGGGAGGGAGGGGAAAAGCGCGTCGCTTTTTCCCCCTCTCTCTTTATGTCTTCTTGTCTTATAGTCTTGGGGGCTTTGCCCCCCCTATTATCCCCCCCATTGACCTTACTTTTTTGGGGGTCTACCTTGGTGCTACCTTCCTCGCTACCTTCCTCTACCTTACTTTCTACCTTGGTCGTACCTTCCTTTACCTTACATTCTACCTTACTTCTACCTTCCTCTACCTTGGTGTCTACCTTACTTTCTACCTTACTTTTACCTTGGTCTACCTTACTTGTACCTTCCTCTGTACCTTCCTTTACCTTGGTGCTACCTTGGTCGCTACCTTCCTCTACCTTACTCTCTACCTTGGTAGGTCTGTACTTTCTACCACCCTTCGCCATGCGTTCACGGGCCTCGGGAGATAGCTGTCGCTTAGCTCGGTAGGTGGCTGGCTCGTCGCTTGGCTCTTCCTCGGTGTGACTCTTCTTTATGACCCCCTCGTGGAAGTCTCGGAAGAGTCGTCGTGAGTAGAAGTATTCGCGGCCATCATCACCCATCTCGATGACGAAGAGATCGAAGTCATGTATGATCGACCATATCATGGAGTGCTTCTTCGTGTGGATGAGTGCGGCTACGTAGTACTCGTCGAATTGCATTCGAGGCTCTTTGCCTTCGTCTGCTGATAGCTGGCTGAGTAACTCAATGATGAGCCAGTAGTTTCCATATCCCTCAGCTCCGTGGACAGCCATGAGTCGTCGGAGCTTTAGGTCTAAGCTGGCATGAATATCGTGGCGAAAATATCTGTCGGAGCACATACACATTGTATATATGAGGTGTTACTATTTACGTCTCATCTTCTCGGCTCTCCTTTTGAGGTCGTTGAAGATCGTCGTGTCGAGGATTATTGTCGAGCGTCCTTCCTGGGTGAAGGCTTCGGGATAGTCTTTGATGCGTTGTCTGAGTGTTGCTGAGTTGCGTATGCCGAGATACGCCATCACTTCCTTGCGTCCGCTGATGGTGCGATGCTGTGGCTCTTGCCGATGCCTCAGCTCTTCTCGGAGTGTCTCAGCTCCCTCTCGCATGGCATTCATGATGAGCTGCCGTAGATCTTCGGGCGTCATCTGAATGGTTACGGGGGCGTAGGTCTGTGTCGTTGGCATATCAGAATGGAGTCTTGTTGATCTCTATTGTCATGTCGGGTGCTGCTATCATCGTGGGCAGTCCCGTCGCCTCTTCGATTGATTGGCGGCAACGCTCTGCATAGGTGTTGCCTGCGGAGAGGTGTATGAGAAGTATCTGTCGTGAGGTGGTCAGGTCATTTGCCCGGAGCGTCCGTAAGCAAGTGCCGTAACTCATGTGCGATCTTGTCGTGCGGTGGTACTGCGCTGGGTGGATAGCCCCTGATGCGAGTCGCTCCTTGATGAGGTCCTCGCTGTAGTTGCACTCGATGAGCCAGTGCGTCACCTTGGGGAAGCGGTATTTAAGTAGGTATGAGTCGGTGAGGAATAGTAGCCTACCCATTTCTTCGTGCTCGATGAGGAAGCCCAGGGGCTCCTCTGCGTCGTGCTCTACATCGAAGGGAAGGACCGAGAAGCTACCGATCTTCACGGCTCGCTTGCTCGTCAGTATTCGGAGCATCGGGTCGTCTCCGAGGTGTAAGGCCTCAGCGGTGCCCCTGGAGCAGTAAAGCGGTACTCTTCGGCTGGTGACCCAGCGGGCCTCGCGGGCGTGGTCTCCATGCTCGTGCGAGAGGAGGCACCCCGCGAGGTGCTGTAGGTCGAAGTCCAGGGACTGGAGTAGCTGCTGCTTCTTAACTCCGCATTCGATGAGGAGCGTTTCCCCTGACGACGTACGAAGTATGTAGGCATTGCCTGCGCTGCTCGATCCAAGGACTGAGAGAGTCATGTTAGAATGGTGCTTCTACTTGTTCTGCCTTTGCTTCGGTAGCTGGTGGCGTGGTAGGCGTTGCCGTGGGTGGCTCGTAGATCTCGCCCGTCTCGTTGTCAAAGTCGAGGGGCTCGCTTGCGGTCTTGCTCTCTACTTCGCGTGTCACATCCTCCACAGAGGCGTATTCGTCGTGGTCTACGTAGTGCGCTTCGCCTCGCTCATCGATGACAGCTTGGTCGCTCTTGATAGCGTTCTGCATCTCTACTGAGAGTGGAGCGTACTTACTTAGCAGGAGCTTCAGTACGGTCTTCTTCGCCATAGCGTCAAAGTCCGTTGTCCACTTACTGGAGGCCTTTACCCAAGCCTTCGTGCTCTTGTAGGTCTCGGAGTATCGGAGGGCGTGGGCTTCGACTTCGTCACGTGTCATATATAGGCACTTCGAGAAGCCGTTGGTCAGGCGGAAGTAAGCGACGTAGCCTATGATGGGGAGCGTCTCTCGGTTGGGCTTGGCTACGAAGCGGGTCTCCCCTGTGAGGAGGTCGAAGTCTTGAAGTTCACCCTCCCTGACTTCGGTGACATTGATCGCTTGGAACTGGCCGCTTCGGATGGCAAGCTGTATGAAGCCCTTGTATCCCAGCTGGAACTGCGCCTGTGCTGTGCCGTTCTTTCGGTTGTAAGGGATGACGTAGGCAAAGCCGAGGTTTGGATCGAGTGGCAGATCAAGGGCGGTCGCCTTGATCCCTGCATGGATGATCGTCAGCGGGTCGCAGGCTTGTAGCCCCGTGCTGTTTGCCACCAGTGCTGTGATATTGTTTACGAAAGAGGACTTCTTCGCAGAGAGCACCTGCTGGAGGTAGTCCTGGGTGCGCTGGTCAGCGAGGATCAGGTTGAAGCCCTTGAGCGTGTTGGCTTGGGGCTGTGCTGGCGCGCTGGCCGTTGGTTGGATTGTCTGTGGTGTCATGTTGTCTTAATTGATATGTGTGACGTTTAACTCCTTGTCGTCGGAGACTCGGAGGAGAATGATCTGTGATGTGAGGTCTTCGGGGAGAGTCTGTATGCTCTCGCTGTTGTCCACGAAGACGGGAGCGCATACCTGGTGGTGCTCACTGAGCACTCGTATGATCTCGAGCCCTGCTGTGATGCGGCTTGCGGTGTTGGCTGCCGTAATGGGCACTCCGTTTACCAGCGGCTGGCAGGTCTCTGAGGGAAACTCTCGGTTCTTGTCATCGATGGTGTACTCGAAGAGTCGGAAGGTCACGCCACGGAAGCGTGAGTTGATCACTCGCTCGCACTCCTCTACTTGGTGCAGTGCCAGGCGGGTGGCTTCGTACTCCTCCTTCTCTGCGTCGGCTATCTGCTGTGCGATTGCCTTGGCTTCATCCTCGAGGGCCTTGATGCGGTCTGTGTAGTCGTCCCACTGATCCTGTGAGGCGAGTAGCTTCTTGATCTCGTCGCGTCGGTCGGAGAGCTTCTTGCGCTTGGCGGTGTATGCTTCGGTGCTGTCGGTCTCGATCGTTGCGTTGTCGGCTTGCTTGAGTAGCTCCTGGATCTGCGTCTCGAGTTCGTTGTAGCCTGGGAGCTGCTCAGCTGGCGTGGGCTTTACTGCTTCCTCTTCGGGGAGATCGAGTAGCTCGGCTTGCTGCTTGATGAGTAACGCATTCAGCTTGTCGGCTTCCTCCTCTCTCTGTAAGATGAGAGCGACGCAGTTGTCGGTAGATGCTTCGCACTGGGTGAGCTGCTCTTTGAGAGTTGCTCCGCTTTGTGCGAGGGAGTCGAGTTGTGCTTTCTTTTGACTCTGCCATACCGCCTCGGCCTTTGTGATCTGCTCGTCGGGGAGTTGCTGGTGGCAGTGCGGGCAGGTGGTCTCACCATTATATATGGTAGCGTGGAGCGTCATCCACTCTTCGCGCATGGTGAGCACCTGGTCATTGAGCTTTACTTTATTCGCAGCGAGCACTTCGCGCTTAACATTGAGTGAGGCGACCTCGCTCTTGGCTCGCTCGATGATCTGCTTCGTCTCGTCGATCTTGTGCTGGAGCTCTCGACGATGTGCTCCTCGCTGGTAGGTCTCTTCGTCGGCTCGCTTGTGCTCCTCGGCAATGAGCTGACGCTGCTTGCTCCTGAACTCCTGGATCTTGGCCTCTCGCTCGCTGGCTTCCTTATCCTGCTTGCGCAGTCGCTCGGAGCTGCTGGCGATTGCCTTATCTATATCGGTAAGCTCAGCTTCGATACCTGCAAGCTCAGGCTCGAGCGTCTTTCTGTCCTGCCATTGTGGTAGCAGGATGCGCGTCTGATCGATCTTCGGCTGTATCTTGGCTGCGTCCTCCTTGAGCTTCTTCTTGCGAGCTGCGATGCGTCTGCGGAAGTCTGCCAGGCTCTTACCATTGAGCTTGTCTACAAGCCCCTGCCACTCGGGAGAGGATGCTGCGATCTCTTCGATGCTTGGCGTGTGTGCCACGTCGAAGAGGATAGCGCGCTGGTCCTCCCACTTCAAGGAGGCGAAGAACTCGGGGTTGGTCAGTAGCTTGAATGTCGTCTCGTCGATGAGAGCGGAGAGACGCTTGCCAAACTCCGTAACGCTGACGGGGACGTCGTCCCAGTAGCAGTCGGTGTGGTGGCCTCGGAAGACCTCCTCGGCTTGTCCGCGGGGCTTGACCCATTCCTCGACGTAAGCACGTCGGAGTGTGAGGGGCTCGCCATCTACGGAGAGTGTTACGGATACTTCGCAGGGTGCTTTGTCCGTGGTGTTACCACCCTCGTCGTAGCTCTTGATGTCCTCGTCCTTGCGTCCGTTGCGGTCCTTACCGAACAGACACCAAAGGAAGGCATCGAGGTGTCGACTCTTGCCTGAGCCGTTAGGCCCTGCAATGATTGTCTCGTTGGCTGAGAAGGTGGTGGTGCGTTCTCGCTCACCCCTGAAACCTATCATGGTGAGCGATGTCAATCGGATTGTCTTCATAAGTGTCGTGTATTAATGAGTGTCTACTTTGTGGCGTGGTTGTGCTCTCCCGAGTTGGCCACGCTCGTACATTGCTGGCGGGTGCGCCCTCACGGGCTTGCCGTCATAAAACGATTGATAAGATTCATAACTATCGGGTCTGCTGGCCCGATGGGGAGCCGCTCGAAATTGCGGCTGAGTGTCTACTTTTTTTGGTAGCCCTACTCCCCCGAGCAAGGCTACCCATTTAACTTAACTAAACAGCAATGTCAGTAATAAAAAAAACCACTTTGTGTGGCGGCCGCGCCCCTTAAAACACGACCGCCATTCTCAACACAATACACATACGCTAAACAATCCGTATGTTGCTCTTACAATTAGTAGTCATCCCCGTCTCTGTTGTCGTAAAGCTCCTTGAGTGTGAAGGGAAATATCGCAGGTGCGAAGATCTGAATGATGATGCGGGGCATATCATTGAAGTGCCAGCCCATAGCGTAGATAGCGAAGGAGAGGAGGGTCAGGATAAGCGAGCAGGTGAGCGTCGCTTTCATTGAAATCTTACGTGTCATAGTCGTATCTCTTATTATATGTAGTGTCGTCAGGAGGCTTCCGAGCCTCGGGTGTTCCGTGCCTGCCACGGCTTCGCCCTGCGCACATTAGGTCGCAGGCTAACGACAATGGGTTAATCACGCGCGGGCCTTGCACCCGCAGATTAATTCGTATCGCCATTGTTTATATCAAGTATGTCAAAGATCGCGGAGGACTGAGGGGCTTAGCCCTCGGCAGAGGTGGTGCTGACCAGCTTTTCAGCTCTCTCGAGAGCGTTGTAGACTGTGTTCATGCTCACCTTATACTTCTTGACGAGAGCTTTCTTGCTCTGCCAAGCCCCCCTGCCTTGTGCCAGGAGTCGCAGGTAGTCTGCCTGCATCTTTAGAGCTCGCGCATCTAACTTCTCAGCGTGGCTCTTGGGAACTCTTATTTCAGCCATAATTGCAGGTGGTAGATTATTTTTATATTTGTTTCAGATTTTACTCCAGATTTGGAGTATCTGTTGTAGCTCCGCTTGAACTACACTGCAAAGGTATAACTAATAGTTGTACCAAACAAGTGGTTTGGATAACTATCCGTTGCTTTATGGGAGAATCAATGTCACTACCTGCTGGCTCACAGAGACTTAGAGCAGTTCTAATTTTTTTGATTGAAGAGAAGATAGTTCACAGTCAGACTCACTTTGGAGACCTTGTGGGTGTGTCTAAGGGCAATATGTCTAAGTATCTCAACGGTCAGAAAGAGCCAAAAGAGGATCTGCTGACCAGAGTTGTACAGGCGATACAACCAAGAGTCCCCCTTCTTTCAGAGTCCTGGCTACTCACAGGCGAGGGGTCAATGCTTGTTGAGAGCACTCCCCGCCCGAAGGTTGAGAGCAATGTAACCCCCGTTCGTTCAGGAGAGCTGCAATGGGCGGAAGTCCCCCTCGTCCCTTATAAGGCTTGTGCCAGCGTGCTGTCTGGCTTCGGGGATCCTCTGTGGCAAGAAGACAAACAAACGATGCAGGTACTGGTAGACCAGCGCCTACGCGGGGACTATGTGATTTACGAAGTCTACGGAGACAGTATGAATGACGGGAGTGCACAGTCGTTCCTTGAAGGAGACTTCTTGCTTTGCCGTCTCCACCCCAAAAGCGACTGGCAGTATGGTATCAAGAAGCGCTCTGCTACTTATTGCGTGATCGCAACGCAGGCGGATGGCATCGTACTGAAGCAAGTGACGCACCACGACAAGGCAGAGGGAACGATCACTTGCCACTCTCTAAATCCCGACTACTCAGACTACGACCTGAAGCTCAGCGAAGTGCAGGCCCTCTTCTACGTGGAGCGACTGGCACAGCGGGCTTTGGTGTAGGGAGAACGTACAATTGAAATGATGAAACATCTATATGTAGCTTTCGCAGCACTACTGCTCATTCTCCTAACTTCTACAGCAGGATTCGCACAGCGTAATGCTAAGTCTAAGGATATCGTCACACGAACTATAATAGGGTGCACGCTTGGGGAAACCACCATAGACCAAATAGAGAAGAAGATTCATGCACAAAATGGGTCCATTAAAATTAGAGATGGACAAGAGGGGCCACGGTCTAAGACAATAGATGTCAATGGTGTGAAGTTCTGGGGAAAGATTCGCAATAAGGTCATACTGAAAACAATAGATGGCGTTCTTTACCTTGTCTCCTTCTTGATCTATGACAAAGAGGAAGCGGACGAATTGAAAGCCAGTCTATCTTCTAAATACATAACTTGGAAAGACAATAGTGATATTCCACTAAAGCCTTACCGTGGGCTTGCCGTGGGTATAAGTGCGTCTGTTTTCATAACCTATGAGTATAGCGATGAGTACAATCAAAACTTCAAACGTGTGGTACTCACGTATATAGACAACGCACTTTGTAGCAAGGCGCTAAAGATAAGGGACTCTGACCTGTAAATAAACATAGAGATCGAGGACTCTCCGTCTTTTAATCTTATTATTGCAGGTATAGGTAACGAACAACAACGACAATGAAAGCTATCGAATTACTCCTAAGCGGACTGTGCGCCATCTTTGTTGCGCCATCCTCAAAGCCCGACCAGGGCGCAGAATGGGCTAAGTCTTATCTCGAGCAATACAAGCGAACAACCGACCGCCAGCGTCTAACAGGAGACTGGAATACCGTCAAGGAAGACATGGGGCGCGCTTGGAAGAAGATCCTCAGTGAGCATGGCGAAGAATAGCATAAGGCGCACGCAAGCCGCCGTACAACGTGCCGATGAAGTCGGGATGCTACGGGAAGAGCATATCGTCATTGACAACAATCCGATGCCTACAGCTGAGGAGCTGTCTAAGTATAAAGATATCTCCCCTGACCTCGTGCAGTACTTTATGAAAATTACTGATGAGGAGCGAAGTATACGTCACGAGGTCACCCGGCAGAGTATAGAATTGACTCTGAAGGATAGCCAGCGACGACACAACGAACGGATATTAGGTTTGAACTATGCACTCATAACAATATTGGTCTTCCTCGGGATAACCGCCTATGCGCTTTATCTTGACAAGCCATGGCTGGCTGGGATCTTCAGCACCTTATCTGTTGCTACTATCATCTCAGCCTTCATCCAAGGGCGCAAGGAAGAATAAGCAAGATACCCTCATATTTTTATCTGCGATTGAGGCTCCAGATGAAAAAAGAAGAAAACCAAGGCGTAGCAACTCACATCTTGCTAATCGCAATACTTCTATGCCTGCTGGTTCAGACTATGCAGACGCACCGAACGGCAAGCGAGGTACACAAGCTACGCACCAAGATAGACACCCTAATTGAAGAGGGGGCGTTTGATGGACATGAATGCAATGACTACTCCAGTGAGTTCAATGAAATCAATGGGACGCTTGATGATATCCTGAGTGCCGTGAATAACATTTGGTAGGCAGTCTCGTAGATGGGGTAGTCATAGGCAACATATTGATTACACCTCAACTCTTTCCAACCTGGAAATAGTTGCTCTTCATCAGCATAGCAGTCGTTGCATAATCTGCAACAGCTCACAACCATTTCGGTGAAGCCAACGAAATGGTTTTACAATACAACCCCGCACAACATGCTACCTATACGTCGCACCTGCCGCTTCCTCCTTGACCCACAAAAGGGGTGGACGGCATACAAGATACGCTACCGCATACGCTACGGAGGGTACATTACCACCGTGGCCGTGGGTCATCGGGCAGAGCCCAGCAAATGGAGCGCAGAGGCCGAACGCTGTATGAAGAATACCAGCCACGGAGATAAGCGCACACCAGCCGCTGCAATCAATCGCGCTATCCAATACGTCGAGGAGTCAATGGAGCGAGCCTTTACCTACTTCGAAGGAGAGGAGCGACTACCAAGCCCCGAGGAACTCAAAGCCAAGTACAACGAGTACCTGCAGTCTGCTCTCGGCATCGAGGAAACCAAGGCGCAGGCAATACTCCCCGAGGACAACAGCACTATCGTAGCAGTCTTTGATGCCTTCGTCGCATCGGAGAGCGTGAGACGTAGCTGGAGCGAGAGGCACAATGCGAACATACGCACGGCACGTATGCACGTATCTGAGTATGCAGGTAAGGACACCCTGGACCACATCAGTAGCGAGTGGGTGGCAGGCCTTATCACCTACCTCACCACGAAGCGAGGACTCCTCAACACCTCAATAGACAAGACGCTGCGTATATTAAAGAGCGTCCTCTACTGGGCACAAGGCCAGGGGCTGTATGAAAAGGATTACCGACGCTTCTTTGACGTACGTCTCAAGGGCATTGACGCAAACAGAGCCGAAGTATATCTCACGTGGGAAGAGCTGAGTAGTCTTGTCTCCGTGGATCTCCGATTACATTCAGAGCGAGTAGCCCGCGATCTCTTCTGCTTCCTCTGCTTTACAGGGCTTCGCTACTCCGACCTCAAGAAGCTAACCCACGACAACATCACACCTACGTCCATCAGGTACTACGCTCAGAAGACTGACCAACTTATCGAAGTAAACCTCAACGACCACGCCCGTGCTATCCTCGCAAAGTACGAAGGAGGGGACACCCCACTACCGCCAATGGCAGAGCAGCGACTCAACAGAACTCTCAAGAGCGTATGCGAGCAGGCAGGCATCAACGCACCAGTCACACGACTACGCTACTCAGGACGCCACCGCATCGAAGAGACCCTGAAAAAGTATGAGGTCATAACCTCACACGTCGGCCGCCATACCTTCGTGGTGCAGGCCCTCACACTCGGCATACCATCTGAGGTTATCAGAAAATACACGGGCCACAAGACCGAAGCAACCATGCGCCCGTACATCGCAATAGCCGATACCCTCAAAGCTCAGGAGATGGAAAAATTCAATCGTCCCCTGCTCGAGAAAAAGAGGACGAATAGAGGACGATTTTAGTAGCGTTATATTACTTCCTATTGTTTCCTATTATCTTGAGCCCACTACGCAAGCCCGCTCCGCAAGCGCAATAGCGAATGATAGAGGGTAATAGAGAGTAATTATTGATACTCCCACTCTGGGTACAGCCACATACAGAAAGCCCCTGCGTAAATCAATGATTTGCGTAGGGGCTATTCTTGTAGAGGACGATGCTATTTATCCCTAAGGTACATACTCTCCGATCGGATAGATTCAATAGCTTCCGACAAATAAATCCAGGCACTTTACTCCTCCCTTAGACACCGTCCTGTAGGTAGTTGACTTCGCTCCAGCACCCCCGATATATCAATCCTATAAATACACACATAGATAGAGACTATCAAACTAAGGGCTCATTATCAGGGTTATTGGGCCTCTCGGGTTGCAGTCCACTCACTCGTTTGCTCTATCTTTGTCCGAACCGGATTCATCCGACGAAATTATCATTCTCACCCTCTCATCGACCCTATGCCGACTGAGTCACCAAAACCCAATTTCTTCGTGCGAGCCTTCCGCCTCTATCGCGATGGCTTCCGAGGATTGACCCCGACAAGCAAGAAGCTTTGGCTCATCATTGTGCTGAAGCTCTTCATCATGTTTGCTATCCTGCGCGCCTTCTTCTTCCCTAACCACGTCAAGCAGCAGGCCAAGGAGCAGCATATCGAGCGATCTGAGTTCGTCGGTGACGAGCTCCTCAATCGTCGTGCGCCAGGCGATACCGTCGCCCGATGACGCTCCTTCTCTTCATGCGAGATAAACATATCAAACTCTAATAACTATTTTTACAATGGATCTAGAATCTTTAGTCTCATGGTCGCGGGCACAGTTTGCCCTGACGGCCATGTATCACTGGCTCTTCGTCCCGCTGACCCTCGGCCTGGGGGTCATCATGTCACTGGCTGAGACGAAGTACTATCGCAGCGGTGATGAATTCTGGAAGAAGTCCACGAAGTTCTGGCAGAAGCTCTTCGGGATTAACTTCGCTATCGGCGTAGCTACGGGGATCATCCTCGAGTTCCAGTTCGGGACCAACTGGTCGAACTACAGCTGGTTCGTCGGTGACATCTTCGGTGCCCCCCTTGCTATCGAAGGGATCCTCGCCTTCTTCATGGAGTCGACGTTCATCGCCGTGATGTTCTTCGGTTGGGGGAAGGTCAGCAAGGGCTTCCACTTAGCCTCCAGCTGGCTCACCATCATCGGAGCTACGATCTCTGCAGTATGGATCCTCGTCGCTAACGCTTGGATGCAGAATCCTCAGGGTATGGTCTTCAACCCCGAGACGATGCGCAACGAGATGAGCGACTTCTGGGCTGTAGCACTCTCACCCACGGCTATCATCAAGTTCCTCCATACGGTCACCTCGTCTTGGACGCTCGGTACTTTCTTCGCACTCGGTATCTGTGCTCTCTATCTTCTGCGTAAGCGCAACGTAGAGTTCGCTCGCCGCAACCTCAAGATCATCGCCCCCTTCGGTTTCGTTGCTGCTATGCTGACGGCTATGACGGGTCACAGCTCGGCTGTCGACGTCGCTACGAATCAGCCTATGAAGCTCGCAGCCATGGAGGCTATCTACGACACGGGTAAGTGCACCGGCGAAGGCTGTACGGAGGATGGCGAAGGCGTCGGCCTCGGCGTCATCGGCCTGCTCAACCCCGACAAGCAGCTTCCCGATGATGGCAAGCCCTCACACATCTTCAACATCGAAGCCCCCCGCCTCCTCTCTTACATGGTCGCTGGCACGGGCACGCACTACGTACCTGGCGTGATCAACATCCTCGAAGGTGGCTACCGTCAGCCCGATGGTAAGATCGCCATCTCTACGGAGGAGAAGATGCGTCGTGGTCGTATCGCTATCGATGCCCTCAATGCCTTCCGTGCCGCTCGCAAGGCTGGGGATAGCATCTCCGCTGAGCAGCACCGCACTGTACTGATGGAGAACTTCCCCTACTACGGCTATGGC
>QWCW01000032.1_pt1 | contig 59096 bp, 69 predicted proteins | sample 1972691 | NCBI WGS metagenome assembly QWCW01 (sample SAMN09866698, study PRJNA288562) | Human oral metagenome isolate pre2_saliva, whole genome shotgun sequencing... | reverse complement strand
GACTCGCGAAGTGTAGTGACTTCGGAATTGGTTGGAATATTAGATGGAACCCTAATAAGTTCTGTATCTCCATTATATAAAATTGTCGAATTTTCACCAAATGTCGCATACAATTTTTCGTTTTTAACATAAGGTGTCATCTTCCCAGCAGTGACAATATCATTCCAAATAGTCGTGACGTAGGCGTCGTCCTTCTTAAGAATTGTGGTAATATCCTGAGAAGTCAAAGTATCCTTCAGTGTCTTCAGGATCGCCTCAGAAATACTAGCAGATAACTTCTGCTCAATACCTTCTAGTTTGGTGTTGATACCAGAAATGCCAGTAGTATTTTCCTCAATCTTAGAAGTCAATTCTGTCTTGACAGTATCAGCATACCCATGAGTATCCACACCAGCTACTGCCCTTTGGACAATAGGATTGATGAATTCTTCAGATTGAAGTTTGGTGTTAATCGCAGAGGTCACACTATCCACGATTGTTTGACGTTCCGCAGTGAATTTAGTCTCAACCAATCCTGTCAGATCCAATTTAAGCTGAGGAATATCGACGGCATTGATAATCTCGGCCTTAATTTGCTCTGTTTTAGTTGTAAATTCACTAAGGATATTCGTCTTAATTGTATCCACGTCAATACCAGCAACTTTAGATTCGACGGCTTGAATCTTAGTGTCCTGATTTTGAACGGATTTTGATTGTTCTTCTTTGATCGCATCGACCTTAGCTGTTACAGCCGTAAGAACATCGTTCTGGATCTTATTGGTATCGATAGACTTGATCACACGATTGAGAATATCATTCTTAAGAGCGACAGTATCAATTTCAACCCCATCTTTACCAGTTAGTCCGGATTTGGCAATAACTTTGTCAATAACACTTCGCAAGAAATCAGTGTTAACTACATCGGATCCCACCTCGACGTAAATATCACCGTTTGTATGGAAGTCACGGACAAATAAGTACTTATCTGCGCCTGTATAACCACGGTCAGCTCCATCTTCGTCCTTTGGAGAATATACATCGAACTTGACAGTGATTGGTTCAGATAAGAATGATGATTTAGGGACAACGATTTTAGCGTAGGCCGTATAATTAATTAAATTATTAGGAATTTCAAGATTTAGACACCCAGTAGTAGGTTCAAATTTAGCTTGAATTTCCTCAGAAGTATCATGAGATGTCCTAAACAAGACACCGGAGATAACCTCTGTATCCCCGGCACTTGGTTCGGCAAATTTGATACTTAAGCTGCGATCTGTACCGTCATCGACGATAGTCACAGGCGTATCTAAATATCGCATTTAAGCCTCCTTGTATTATTGTGTAGGAGTGTTCTCCTTAGAATATGGATAAGATACGGCTATACCATTTTGTCCAAAATATCCATTTTCTTTGAATTCAGAAGCAGGTTGTCCAGCATATGTGAATTCACGGTTTGCTTGCACAATGACAAGTTTACCTTCGCCATCAACCTCAGTATGACTTGGGTCATTGACTGTGAAGATGTCTTGGGCTTTGATTTTCATGCCATCTGTAGCAGCAGGTAGTTGTTCTGCAAATTGCTTGTAGACAACACCATATTTAACACCATCGCTCATTACAGAATTTAGAATAACTGTATGAGTCAGTTTATTGATCTTTTCAATGGCTTCTGCGTTACTGTTGGATTTCGTATTCGCATTGTCGATCTCCTTAACAATTTCTTGTTGTGCAAATTCTGAGAAATTCGTGTAGAATTCCTGACGTTTAATTTGACGCAACAGATCATCATGGTCTTTCGATGTTTGGTCACCGTTTAAGATGTAGTCCATGACAGCAAAATATGGATTATCTTGCTTGATGGATACAACCGTACCAATGACAGCTCCATCAGAACCATAACGCGGATATACGTTTGTTACTTTGAATTCACCATAAATACCCATTATTTATTTTCCTCCGTTTTGTTAATTACATCTGAAATATCTGGTTGGCTTTCTAGCTTACGCAGATCTTCCTTAAGTTGATTGTTTTTATCAAGTAGAGAGTTGTACTCTTTTCTGAGTTCCTCTTTCTCCTCGATAAGTTTCTTGTGTTCTTCTTGAAGTTTATTATATTCCTCAAGATAGAATTCTGCTTGAGCCTTAACCAATGCTACATCGCTCTCTGCACGAGTAAGTAGTGTTTGCATTTCACCAAAAGCTCGTTTGTATAATTGTTCTTCGTTCATTTGTTACCTCATTAAAATATTAGAACACAGGCACCGTAAACTTTTCAGGATACACTGAATTAATAGCATTAAGTTCTCTTTTCATAGCGTTTTGGAAATCTTTATTTTTAGGCTCCCAATTGATATTGCGTAAATGCGTAAATTGTTGACTTAAATGCCAAACGGCTCCAGTTAAGTATCTGATAGTTTTCCACAAATCAATAGAACCTTCCGGCATAATATCCGTTCTAAAATAAAATCCTCTATCGATATTGAACGTATCAGTAATCCAGATTTCATCGCCATAGATTTCGATACGGTCAATACTTCGTTCATGCGAACCTAGTTTGTCATTTTGAGGGTTTCTAACATTCCAATCTCTAGATGCACGGAAACATCGAATGCCCGAGAATCGACCACTAGACGTAGAATTAATTCCGTCAGATGAGGACGTTACACCGAAACCAGCATATAAACTTCCTCCGCCTTGTGATCTTGGTCCACCAACTTCATTAAAGTGAAGAAATGCCGTATGTATTCCGTCAGGAGTTTGACGCCAGATCGCATTTTCACCAGTATGGAATTGGATAGAACCACCCTTGAAGAATTTAAGATTAGATCCATCGAGGTCAAATTTAACATCTCCATTGATAGAAGATAAAATACCACCTTTAATATGAGATGCAGCCATTGTACCAGTCACAATATTACTAGCATCCATGTTGATAACCTTAACTTGCCATGCATTAAGAATACCAGTAGTAATCTTAGACGCATTAAGATCTTCAATCCAACTCTCTTTGATAAATGCTCGGCCAGTAGCCGTGACATCTCCATCCAACACAATACTTTTACCTTTGAGACGTAGTCCTGAGCGATCAGCATTGATAGCTGTAATGACGTCTTTAGGGCCGGATAGGCTTAATGCCCATGCATCATTCTTTTGAGATACGACGGTTGAGGATACACCACCAGATGGTTTGTACCGTCCAATAGTACCTCCACGTACCAACATAATCTCCTTAATACCAAATCGTCCTTCTCCCGTCATTTTAATCCGGAATGAGAATCGGCCATTATATCCGTTGACATTATCGAATATATGCTGACCAACTACATCAAATGTATCTTTGGTATAGGTTTGGTATTGATAGCCAGGTTGTGCCGTCAGTCCTTTAGTATATACCGGCGTTCCGTTGTTATCGATAATTTGCAATTCGACATTCATATCTTTATTGCCTCGATAAACTCCAGTTGCGTACATGTGGTATTTACAATAGAAAGTGTACCTATCCCCATCCTCCATTTTGTCTATAACCAGAGGTAATGACACAAATGCGGAATTGTTTGAATATGTTCCATCGTAACTGCCTTTAGAAAAATAGAAGTACTCTGCACTTCCGTAATTTCCAGGTCTGGTAGATGTCGTGTATCCATCAACTCCGTTAGTGAAGTTACTTAATTTAGCGGATAAGAACGTGTCAGTATCAACAATCAAGTTGTCAGTCGATTGTGATGCATTTGTGATAACCGTACGGATCTCATCACTGTTTTGGATAAGTTGGGAAATAGATGTGGTGATACCGTTTTGAGTCGTACCAAGAGTACGTTTGTAGGTATCTACGGTTTGTAGGACTTCTTGGAATTTCTCGCTTGAGTCGAGGTCAATGTCCTCATATGCCGGAGCATAATCCGTCCATAAGTCTCCATCCCACATCATCGCATCTTTAATATCGATAGCAACATTAGATCCTGCCGCTTTATTACCAACGTCAATACGGAATCTAATTCGGAGACCCTCATTTAGAGCTCTCTCGTTGATATTAAACCAACCAATTTTGGTTTTGTATGTGTCTGATGTGGATACGTCCCATTCATCTTTGTTGTATTCTCGTGGCAATCCGAATGTGTTGTCACCATTAATCCATTGAAGATATGTCGTCCCACTATAAACCTCAGGAGAAACCCGCATACTTGTGATACCAGGAGTGGTTGTACGAGTTTTGAATTGGACATTCATACGGTCGCCGACTTTGTACCCACGTTCTTTTAGGGTCTTTTTATCGATGAACCAATATCCATCAATAACATCCCAGGCATTATTACCTTGTGCTTTCTTGATAGGTCCATTGAAATGGATTTCACTCTTAGTGCCCGCTAGGAAGTTACGACTACCGTATTTCTTAGGAATCTTTTGGTCAATAACAGAAGTCAATTCAGTCTTGATTTTACCAGCTTCCTGAGTTACACGAGTGGCAATATCACTGGTACGAGCGTAGTCTACTAGACGGTTGTTAAGTTGGGTTTGGATTTTACCATCAACAAGATTGAATTTGGTATCAGTATAAATCTCGGCTTCTCTAGCTCGTTTAGGAATCTCGTCCAACATTAATTTGGCTTCAGTAGCAGTGATACGAAGTCCGATTTCTTTCTCTGATTGTGTGATAGCTGACGATACCGCAGACGTAATCTTACCATCGACATCTCTTGTTGCCTTATCGACAGAAGTTTGAATACCGTCGATCCTTGTGGATAGGTTTGTCTCAACAGCAGTAACTTTCCCACTAACTGTATCCAAATCCGTACGAGATACCTTAGCGGAAATTGAGTCTTTAATAACCCTCAGTTCCGCAGAAGTACTTGCTGCGTTTCCATCAACCTTCTTCTCCAGGTTTTGTGCAGCGATTTTGATCTCGTTAGCTTTCTGGTCGATCGAGGTTGAAACCTTGGATATCTGACCATCGACAGTTGACTTATATTGGCTTATAGCAGTTGAAATCTTGTTTGGAACTAGATTAAGTTCTGCTTTAGCTGACTCAATCGCACCGTCAAGGTGGTTTACTGTTTCTTGATCAGCCTTAGCAGCCAATCCAGTATTAAGATGTTGGATCTCAGCAGCATTTGTGGTAACTCTACCATCAGTATCAGTAATCCGACGCTTCATCGAAGCCAAATCACCATCTACAGTAGATTTGTAGTTCTTCCACTTCTGATCACCGTCATTAGCACTAGGCACCCAGCCAGTAGCTTTAGTACCTTCTTCAACTTTCCACTTGTATGTGTATATGTTAGCGCCGTCGACGTTGGCGATTTCCTTAATTGTGAGTTGTGTAATGCTACCAAGCCTTGGATATGAGACTGTGACATACTTCTCAGTACCACCAGGCAACTCGAATATAGCCTCACCATCAGTTGGAACTAAATCCACACCATCCACAGTTACTTTGTTAGTAGCTGGATCAAATGGTGTTACCTTGAATTTAGATCTCATACCAGTAGTATTCTTAACAAAGAACGACCACGTGTATGGGATAGAGTAATTCTTACTTTCAAATGGCATGTAGAAAGTATTAGAATTCGGAGATGTTGAGATTTCATCCACCAGATAATTCCGAGCACCGAGTAGTTGTCCGTTTTGCATTCCACCGCCACCCTGGACGACATTCCAAAGTAAACCTCCCCCGCCATTCATTTCCAAAGTACCATCTAACAAGTTTGGATTTCCCGGCTTAATTCGTTCCAATTCAGAAGCTAGTTGGTCTTTAATGTCACTAACTTTGACGTTAATATCACCATCTAGTTTCTTAAGCTTCTCATCTAACTCATTCTGAATTGGTGTGAAGTCTGGTCGCCAACGTTTCTCGGCATCGGCAATAGCGGAGTTAATATGAGATTGGACATCGGCGTTGATATCTCGCTTGGCGGACTCAATAGCGTCGTTTACTTTGTCAGTAACCTTCTGTCCGAAATTAGCGTCGATGACAAGAACCCAGTTCTCACCGTCAAAACGCCACATCTCAACTTCACCCTCACCACCAACAGGTTTAAACCATAAGTCGTCTTTGGATACCTTCTCACGAGGAGGTTCCTCTGGACCATAGAAGTTTTTGTTTTTGTTGTTAGCTGATGTAAGGATTGTATGGATCAAACCATCCTTATCTCCGTAGAGAGCATTATTGACGATCTTGTTTGTCAAGTCTTGCCATTGGGCTTTCTGTTGGTCAGCTAAACTAGCTCGACCAGTCCCACTGGAACTTGCCTCGATTTTGATGATTCGTTCCCTAAGAACATCATACACAATCTTACGGACTTTGACAGTTACGTCGCAGTCAATCTTAGGCACGTAGACATCCACCGTATCACAAAGTTGGATCTTCTCCAAAGCTTGAATAATACGACGATCCCATTCTGTGGAATCTTGTAGCGGAATCATCTCAACCTCAACGCTCAAATCAGGTTTATCCGCATCTTTGTTTTTAGATGTGAAATATGATTGAGCTTTGGCAGTAACTTGTGCTGGAGTTGGAGCTTTCTTCTTAGTTTCTTCCCCTTCTTTATGGGTTGAAGAATCGTTAAATTCAGAACTCAAATCCAAAGGCACAATTCTTTTAACGAAGTAGTCGTCATAGTGAGGAGATTTGATAATATCCCCATAAATAACTTGTTCTGCTTCGTTTTCACCCTCAGGAGTGAATGTAACGTATGGTAAAATACGAGTGAATTTACCAGCCATAGATGATTTAACTTTAACATTCTTAAGATTCTTGCGAGGACGAATTGTTGTAACGTGATCTTTACCGCGTTTGGAGTATAAATAAATCGTATTGTTAGTACGTTTAATTTCTCCACCCCAAGTATCAATAAATGATCCTTCTTCTCCAGCAATAGCATTAAGAACATTCCGAATATCCATGTTTGTGTCTTTAGCAGTCTGAATATCAGAAATAAAGTTGTACTCAATTGGATCCACAGCTACACGTTTGAGTTGTTCCCAAGCAGCAGACGGTGTTGCAGATTTAATTGAGAGTGGTTTGATGACATTACCAGACAATTCATCAGTCTTAGTAACACCCTTAACCGTAATTTGGTTTGAATCAACCTCTTTCTCGATCTCGTAAATACGAAATGCATGAGGTTCATCATAGTCGTTTGGCTTAACCAAAATATAACGGTTTTGAGTGAGCGCTTGAGCCCACTCTCCACCGACAGGATATTTTAGTTCAAGCTCAAATTCTGTATTACGAACTTCAGTGACTTCTGCGGATATGGAGTCGTGTAAGATCCCCATACCATTAGTATCAAAGACCCGTTCGTTCTGTTCATATAAAATTGGTCTCAAACTAATACCCTCCAATTAGGGGTCAGAGTTATCGTAGCCGGAGCAGTACCCTTAGTGGCCGTAAAATATACCCGGTTTGTCCGAAGATCATTCCCAGGATATAGTTTGAAGAACTCTTTCCCTACAGTATTGTTGTTTTTGTTTGTGATTGTGGATCCTGACTTAGAATATACAATGTATCGAGAACTATCAATGATGATTGTCTCGTTTTGCATATCCTTGATTGTCATAGCAGTGGATCCAATAGAAATTTTCAAGTTACCCGTAACTCCAGAGAATTGTACTGTTGGTCTGGAGAAATATAAATTAGGATTGTCAATAACCTCGCCAGAAGTAACAACTCGTGGTTGGTTATCAACATTATATTTAAACGGCTGACATTTGAGTTTCACTTTGAACGAAATACAACCTTGATAGAAGTATTTGTTCTCGTATGTGATTTCTGTCATGATAACTTTGTAAATATGACTTTGATCGAAATATGGAATTAGATCAATCCAATTTCCAATCCCGTTATTAAATAGAAAATTAATTTTATTACGGGCTAATGAAATATCACGATCTGAGTCATTGTGACTTCGTCCGTCGTAGAAACAACTAAGCTCGAATTCGGTTGGCTCATAACCTTCATCGTCATAAGCCAACTCTCCTTCGTAGCCATTTGGTGACTCGAAAGTCACTCTTCGTTTAGGTGTTTCTATATCGGGGCGATCTTGGATAAATACATTATAATCTTCAGACTTATATCCGTTGATCATAAAATATCCAGGCTTTAAAGGCATCACCATAATACTTCTTCACCTTTACCTCGACGAGCTTGATCGTCAAAGTCCTTAATATGTTGTTGAATTTCTCTAGCAAGTTGTTTGCCGTCAACTGGTTTTCCACCGTTGTCCACTTTGACAGTAATAGAGTATTCTTTATTAGAGTTGTCATAGACATTTGTGTTAGTTGATTGCATTGAACTTGGAACACCAGAATATGCTGGTCGTGGAACATTAGTTGCATCAACACCGATTCCCCGTAGAATGTTGCCATTTTGAAGTTTATCCAAATTGGTAGTATCTACGACAGGAGTGATTGTTGGACGGTAATCCATGTCTGCAAGCGAGTCATCGAGTAACGTTCCAACAGTGTTAACAGCATCAGCTACAGCAGAAGCCATACCATTTGCATGATCGACAGCAAGTGATGTAACATCTGAGAATCCATTTGCAAAAGTTTTACCCATTTGCTTAACAGATCTAGGCATTTCTTTAGCAATACCCATAGCAACCCCTTGAGGAATGTATTTACCTACATTGGCTGCGAATAACCGTGATGGAGATTTGATCTTGGCTTTTGCTTTAGCAGCACGTTCGGCTTGAGCAACAATTTCATTAGTAGCAGCGATAACAGAACCCAAATGAGCTCTAATACCAGCAGCAACCCCTTGAGAAATCATCGAACCAACATAGACACCACCAGCATGAGCTACACCAGCAGCGGATCTAACACCGTTTGCGGCTTGCATCATACCGGTTAGGATTGTCACATTAAGCAACGCCATAGCCATACGCATAGCAGATACCATTTGATTTCCGAGTTGGAACATAGTGGCTTGCATCATTGCGCTAGAACTACGGATTTGGTTGGCCATTTGCATCATAGCCGTCATGATTGTCATCTGCATAGTCATAAATGCCATTTGCATCGACGCTCTCATCATGTTCAGAGACATGTTCATTTGAGCATTAATTTGTGACATAGATGAAGCCATAGCTTGAGCAATTCTAGACATAGATGATGTCATTGCTTGAGCCGCTTGGTTCATTGAATTCTGGATAGATTGTACAATACCAAGCATACCAACGGTTACTGTCGTACGAACCAATGCCATAGATGTGGATGCACTAACACCCATCATAGCAAATCCTCGAGCCATACCAGCGGCTGCTTGAGACATACCCGTAGATATAACCGTTGAAACAGACGCCATATTTGTACGGATAGCATTTACAACACTCATCATTCCGAGGTTAACAGCCATAACAACGGTCGTCATTGACGTTGCAGCCGCCATACCCATCATAGCAAATCCTTGTTGCAATGCAGCACGAGCTTGGTTCATACCATTATTCACAGCATTAACTACGAGAGTCATAGCCATTGTCATAGCAGTACCGAGCACAGCAAATGATGTAGTAGATCCAGCAGCACTAGCTCCAAATTGCGCAAGAGCAGTTCTTGCTTGGTTCATAGCATTACCGAATGCTGTTGTGCCATTAGAAATAGATGAGAATGCAGTGCTAAGGTTTGCTACAGCAGAACCTGTTGTAGTGAACATCATGCCTAGAGAAGACATTGATGCACCAACTGCGGTAATACGAGCTATGAATTGAGATAATGTGTTAGCCACTTTCTCAAGACCAGCAGCAAGTACCGTAATACCAGGAGCAGCACCCATCGTGGATTGACCGATGCTAGAAAGAGCATTGGCCACATTCTTAATATTGCTAGCCATACCAGAAGCTGAAGATTTGATCTTCTCTGATGAAGATGCAAATTTCTCCAAAGCAGATGCGGCAGTAGGAGCGGCAGATGATGCTGTCTTAAGCGCAGAACCAATATCTTTAAGGGCCCCTGAGGCTCCATTACGAGTACTTAACTTGTACATTACAGTATCGAGTTTGTCAAGGTCGGCACGGAATCCGTTTAGGTTACCAGTACCAGAAGCTATACCAAGTCCCCCAACAGCGAGACCGACCGCAGTAATAGCAGCCGCAGCTTTGAGTCCATGATCGGCAATAGGTTTCATACCTTTACCCATCAACTCGATACCTTTACCCACATCTTTGAAGGCATGTCCGATGGCTTCGATAATACCTTTGATCGCATTACCTACGGAATCAACGATCTTAGAAATACCATTCATTACGTGCTCAATACCTTTACCGAATCCTTCAGCAAATTTACCAGCACCTTCGAATGCTTTACCAATTCCTTCAAGAGCAGATTTAACTGCTGAACCAACAGACTCAACAATTGATGCTACACCTTGAAGTGCCGATTGGATACCTTGTCCAACACCTTGAGCGGCAGTACCGATTCCTTCGAAGGCAGCTTTAATAGCTCCTCCAATAGATTGAACTACGGAAGCCACACCTTGGAGGGCCGCTTGAATTCCTTGTCCGATTCCTACAAATACATTCTTGAGCGCTTCACCAACTGCTCGGATAACATTAGCGAAAGCGTTGATTGCCCCAACGATACCCTGCATAACAGAGTTAACAATTGAAGCAATGCTAATGAATATAACTTGAATGGTTTGTCCAATGGTTTGAACTACGGTCACGAACCCTTCGATTGCTGTTTTAATAAGATCAACTACTGAAATAATAACATCTGCTATTGATCTGATAATAGATCCTAGATTATTAACAATCGCAATAACAGTATCCGCAATAGCTTGTACTACATTTGACACTTCTTGGATCAATGTCTTGATAGCATCAATTAAAGGTACAAGGATAGGAGCTAATGCTTGTGCGATACGCTCAATAACCTGTAGAATTACTTCGATAATAGGCTCCATAATCTCAAGGAGTCCTTGGATAATAGGGCCTACCAATTCTTTGATAACTTTCAAAGCTATCTCGGAAATAATACTAAATAGTTGTGTCAACGCTGGAATAAGACGATCTTTAACGCTAATTAAAGCTTTACCAAATTCTTCAATGAATTTAGTGGCCATTTCGACAGCAGTCTGTACTAAAATAGCCATATTGTCCATAATACCTTTGGCAAACTCAACTAGGACTTTAACACCGGAATCGACCAGTCTATGAGCATTGCTTGCCAAACCATCCAATAATGCTAATATCATTTGTACGGTAGCAGCAATTATTCGAGGTATACCTTGAGCAAGACCTTCTACGAATTGAACAATCAATTCAATACCGGCCTTCATCAACCTAGGACCAGCTTCAACAAGCGATTCGACAAATACTAATAACCCTTGGACAATATTAGCAAATGCCGCAGGAGCTGTATCCGCCAAATTCTTGATGGCCATACTGAATGCTAAGAATCCAATACCGGCAATAGCAATAGATGACGCTGCCATAATAGAGGATGCACCAAATGACAGCAAAGTCTTAGACAATATCGCCATACCTCTAGCAGTACCTTGGGCTAATTTAGCTGCACCGATCAAGAGAATCAAGTGACCCGCCAAAGCACCCAAACTGATACCAACTGCGATTAGGTTTAGAGACGCTAACAATGCAATTGGAACAGCTAATGCCATCAGAGCAACAGATAGAATAAGTAATTTACCAGCATCTCCGACGCTTACTTTTTCTAGACTCTTAGACATGATTACTAATCCGGCCATAGCGGCACCCATCGCCACGGTAGCGGCTAGAATACTTTGCCATGGATAATTAGCAACCTTAGATAAGGCATTACCTATTGTATTAACAGCATTTGATAATGCGATAATCGCTGCAATATCTCCAGCGCTGGCATCTACTTGAGTCATTACTTTGGAAATATATACAAATCCTGCTAATACAACACCGATAGCTACAGTAGCCACAGTCAGACTTTGCCATGGTACTTTCGCTACTTTAACCAACGTATCTCCAATATTACCTAACAATCTAGAGAATTGCTCAAATATAGCGGCTGTGGCTAAAGTTTGTTGGATACTACCGGACATTCCACTAACTTGTTTAGCGGCGAATCCTAAAGCCACAATAACAGCGCCAACACCAGCGCAGGCTGCTGCTAAATTAGGCCATGGGATTTTAGATAGCTTCTCAACAGTTTTACCAATAGAATATATAGCCAAAGTGAATGTCAGAAGAGCAAATATAGACTTATAATCTATTTTTACGGATTTCAATAGATGAGCAACACCTATCAATTCGGCCATAATTGTGGTAATGGTACCAAGAGCTAACAATACACCATCTAAATTCAGTTTCGATAATCCTTCTACAGATTTACCTAATATGAATACTGATCCAGCAAATGCTATCATGCTAAGGATAGATTTAGAATCTGTTTTAACACCTTGTAAAGCATTCATCACAATAAGCATTTCACTAAGTAATATGCTGATTGTACCGATTGCTAGTAATAACTCATCCCACTTGAATTTAGCCAACTTCTCGACAGATAATGCTAAAATATAGACTGATCCAGCGAACGCTATCATAGACATTATCATTTTGTTTTCGAATTTGACATTACCCATTCGTTTCATTGAATGAGTCATAACTTCCATTAATCCGCCGACAGAAGCCACTGCAGGAATCATTGAATCTATAGGTAACGCTGCTAATTTCTGAACAGCCAATACAAGTATTCTGACAGATATAGCAAATCCTATCATTGATACTAGGGTTCTACCACCAACGACAGTGCCATTAAGCTGTTTCATACATAGAACTAAGGCTTCCATTAAGGCAGCAGTTCCTAGTAATCCTTGTATAGCAGCTTCTGGTTGTAATTTAGCAATGGCTTTGACAGACATTACTAAAATACGTAAAGATATAGCAAATCCGATCATTGATGCTAATGTACGTCCACCTACAACGGTTCCGTTGAGTTGTTTCATACATAAAACAAGAGCTTCCATAAGAGCTCCAGTAGCAACAATACCTTGTAGAGCAGCTTCTGGTTGTAATTTGGCGATTGCTTTGACAGACATCACGATAATACGAAGAGAGATTGCAAATCCAATCATAGACGCCATTGTTCGTCCTCCGACGACAACACCATTCATTTTCTTCATACATCTAGAAAGTTCTTCCATCAATGCACCAGCACCAACCATACCAATAACAGCACCTTCAGGATCTAGTTTGGCGATTGCTGCTACAGAACTTACAATAATACGTAAAGCTATAGCGAAACCAATCATTGCTGTGGCTCCACCTTTGTTGTAACTTACCTTATCGAGTTCTTTCATGCTATCGGTCATGGTGCGCATTAATGCACGAACACCTACCATAGCAACTCCGATTTCAGCAACCCCCATCCCTTTTAATTTAGCAAGTGCACCAACAATAATTCGCATAGCAAAAGCAAACGCAATCATCTTGGTTATACCCGCTTTAGAAGTTTTCTCAACTTCAGATAAGCGCTTCATGGATTTGACTAGACCGTTCATGACGAATCTAATTCCGGCAATAGCGCTAACCATACTATCCATATCCATACCTTCAAGCTTCTTAAGAGCTCCAGCAAGAATACGAATTGCTATAGCAATACCGATTAACGTTAATCCAGCGCCTTTAGGAATACCATCGATAGCACCAAGGGTCTTGACTATCTTCATCATCCCCGCCATTGCTGCGCCCATAGCAATCATTGCCTTGGATAGATCTTTCATATCGATCTTGGACAATTTATCCAATGATACAGCAAGCATTAAGCAGGCTACAGAAATACCGACAAGGAGACCGACTTTAATACCTTTAGAAAAGTCGTTTAAAGCACCTTTAAAGTCGGATAATACCTTCTTAACAAGAGGTACGGATTCTTTACCTTTATCGAGGAATTTGTCAAACATTCCTTCGAAACGGTCTAAGAATTTGGTTACAAGAGAGTTATCTCCTGACTTGAACTTAAGCCATTTGTCAAATGCAAATAAGCCAATCAAAGCTTGGATAATATCTGCTCCGTGGAACGACTTAAAAATATCTTTCAACAAGTCATAACCTTGTTTCGCCATGTTAGCAATACCGGAGAACACTGATTTGATAGTTCCACCAATTTGTCCTACGATATTGGACAATCCGGATTTGACTGATGAGAGAGAATTCTTGAGTCCGTCGCCAATATTACCAAAGGCTTTACCCAGAACATCTTTTACTTTACCAAAGTTATTCTTAACTCCGGATAAAATATTCGACATGCCAGTATCTAAGCTATCTACGAATGATCTCATTCCAGGAGAAATAGCTTTAATACCATTCTTGATAGAGCTACCAATTTTGGCAAATATACCATTGTCGGAGAATGTCTTAGGAAATGCTTTTACAATAGCTTTAAATCCATCGGCAATTTTAGGACCGATACTCGAGAATGCTCCACCGAAAGCGGTCATAATTCCTTTAAACACACCGAATTTCTGAATAGACTCTCGCAAGCCTTCTACAAATTTTCGAATAGCGTCTGTGATCTTAACCAACATATCAGTGAATTTAAGCAATCCACCACCACTGTTAGTTCCAAAACTAAACAATGAGAAGAATCGTCCTACGATATCTGCAGCGATTTTGAATAGTGTGCCAAGAATGCTCAGAACATTACCAATCACTTTACCAATGTTGGTGAAGCTTTGCATGATGTTGTGGTTCTGACGCATAGTGTTTAAGAATTTAGTAATTCCGTCAGCAGCTCGCTTGAATACAAGAATTACGCCGTCCATGGATCCAACTGTCGAATTAAATCCTAGAGATAGTTTATGGACAATCGCCCATACAGTGTTAAACACAGCACCAAACATTCTACCAAGAGAAATAAGAGTCTCTTGAATAGCGGCATTCTTCTTCAAGTTCTCAGTGAAGTTTCTGAATCCTTCGGTAACACCAAGAAGTCGTCTAGCCGAGTCCTCATATGTACCAATAGATTCACGGAAACCATCACGGAAGTTAGTCATAGACTTGAATACGAATTCAAAGCCATTCTTAATTGAGTCAAAGAACGCTTCTTGTCCGCCCATGTCTTTCCATGTTTTCAACATGGCATTTCGGTAGTTACCTAGACTACGCTCCATGTCAAGAACAGTGTCATGATAAGTTCCTTGAGAATCGTCAAAGAACTTATTAACAATTTTTCCGACGTCTGTCCAAAGTGCCTTAGCCTCTTCAAATCCACCAAATAGATATTCCCAAGAAGTGGCCCATCCAGAACCAATAGCTTCTTGTACGGTATCTACCAATTGACCGAAAGATTTAATTTGTGTTGCTGCTTCAAGCATCGATTTATCAACTGAGAAATCTTTCAAAGTAGCAATCAATACTTCAGAAGTCAACCAACCGTCTTTCAAAGACTCCCGGAAAGATTTAGTCATGTCACGAGCATGACCCATCTTCTCAGCCATTTCAGTCAATCGGTCTTGGAATAACTTACCACCCATACCGGCATTAACTACAGAGTTCCAGTCCTGAAGACCAACTCTACCTGAAGCCAATGCTTGAGATAATTGGTACATCGCCATTGATGCTTGTTGGGTGTTTGATCCTGATGCAGCGGCCAAGTTGGAAATACCCTTGATCGCAGTTGCAGAATCTTCCAAACCTACACCGGCCGCAGTAAACGTACCGATGTTCTTAGTCATATCTTTAAATGAGTAAATGGTTTGGTCGGCGTATTCGTTCAAGTCTTCCAATACTTTAGAAGTCTTACGCATACGAGTGGTTTGGTCTGGAATTTCCCACTCAGTATTCGTCATGATTGTTTGTACAGATCCGAGCTTTTCTTTATACTCGTTTAAACCATCTAACGGGCCTGAAAAGAATTTAGCACCGAAACTGATAGCTTTCTGCATCATGTTACCCATGACAATACCCATAGCGACATCCATTGCATTAAGCGATCCTTTGACAGAATCAGCTGCTCTAGAAAATGCCCCTGTGAGTGGGTTCAGGTTTATACCAGATGCTTTTGAATTTAGACTGTCAATAGATTTGACAGAGTTGGGAAATCCCTGGTGATTATCCGCCTTCTGAAATATACCCTTCAATCGGGCGAGAATACCAGATGTCTTGGCCGTTCTGCTAGCAACATCAGTATTCATCTGCTCAATTGATTTGGCAGCACCGTTCATGTTAATTCCTTCGGTGCTACGAGTAAACATTCCTTTAAGACGAGATAATAGGCCTTGGGATTTTGTCGTTGATTTTGAAATTGCGTCAGGGATAGCGTTCATCTCTTTAGCAATGTTCTTAGACGCATTACCTCCGCTAATCTTGGCAAAAGCTTGTTTCATCTTTTCAAGAGCAGAGATGGTGTCGGTCGCGTTTTTGGTAAATCCTTTATTATCCAGGGTTACCTTGGCGACTTTTTCGTCAACATATCCGGCCATTAATTACCTCCTATCGTCCTTCTAAACCTACAGGGTTTATGTTGTATTTCTTATTGTATTCTACATCACGCTCTCGTTTACGAGTACGTTTTCGATTTGCTATAGCACCGGCAGCTACTCCGGCTAAAGCATTAATTTGATTTCTAGGGTTTTTAATATAGTTCTTAGCCTTAGCCTTTAACAATAAATTGTTATAAACTTGAGGATATTCTTTATTAACAGTTTGTTCGGATAATTTCTTAACCGATGACTGACCAACGTTCTTATAATCGAATAATACTACAGGATTCTTAGCACCGTATCCAGAATACTTTTTATCATTAAGATCTAGGATACCATCATATCCTTTTTTCTTAAGACCATTATAGAATTTGTCGATGTTCTTCTTGGCACTAGCGTCAGGACCATTTCTACCTACGAGACCCATATTAAAGGTATCGTATTTATCTTTAATAGGTTTCCATCTCCAAGCATTTGCGTTCTCATGAACTTGGTCAGCATACTTCTTGAAGTCTTTATCTTTCTTATAAAGATCCCTAAAGACATCGCCAGCTGCTTTATTAGATGCGATCTTAACGTTATTATTCGCCTTGAGCTTCATGACATTAATACCGTTTTTAGTACCTATCGCCTCTTTAATATAGCTTGGCTGATTCATACGCGTATCGCCTAGCAACGCACGATATTTTTTCTTATCGCCGTTTTTATATGCGGCGTATATTGGTCTTGATGTATCCAATTTAGTTGCACCAGTAACCGAATCAAGAACTGTACCTTTTTTCAACGTTCTACCAAAGATATCATCCTGTAATTTATTCTTGAGAAGATAACCAGCTGTAGCCACGACAGCAGAACCAGCCACCGCTGCTGCAATCTTTTCGTTTCTTAGACGTTTCTTAAGTTTATTCTCAACAACTTCTTCACTATAACCCCTTTTTCGGTATTTATATCTAAGATTTTCTACGTGGTTGTTATACATTCGTCGTACACCCCACTTCATACCTTTGACACCGAAGTGTTGGATAACATCATCAGAATGAATTATAATAGAAGTATCCATAAGACCTCCTTTCATTTCAAATAATCATTTAAGACTTTATCAATCGCCGATTTATAAGCCGAATCAATAGCCTTAATAATGTACGGATGCGGTGGAACATAACCTCCCGTACCAGTACCGTGACCGTAGTGAATGATGATAGCAATATTGACACCCTTGTTTATGTTGGTGTTAAATATCTCTATCTCTTCACCACGACCGGTTTTGTTAATTCGATAACCCCACGAATTAGCTGTCTTTCCAGATTTGGACGGAGTTGCCGATCGTAGAGCTTCGACTATCGCTTTACCAAGAGCGTCCATAGAAACTCGTCTATCTTTCTTAAGATACTTTTCCAAGTTATTAAAAGATCCACTAGTTGTTATTCTCATTAGCCTTTATCCTTATAACTTTTCTTTAGATTTTTCTTGGCCTTCTTATAAGCTTTCTTAAGAGCTTTGTTTCGCTTCTTTAACTTGTGTTTATAGAAATGACTACCATCCATAGATCGCATAGCTGCTTCGGCACCAATACCCATAGCACCATATCTTGTCAATATGTTGTTACCGGTTAGGAGCCCACCATACATCGATGCAACCGAAGCTTTATAGCCTAGTCGTCTCCAAAAATCAGGCCTCTTACCCTTATAAGTTTCTTTGGATTTCTTGAGCGATTGTTTGTAGTTCTTTTTAAGAGCATGTTTATCGCTCATGTATTGTTTACGAACTCCCCACTTCATTCCTTTCGTCCCAAAATGTTGGATAACATCATCGGAATGAATTATAGTAGTTGGATCGATCATGTACTCTCCCTTCTTCTACGTTCTTCCTCGCGTCGTTTCATGATAATTGCACGTTGCTCTTCCATGATTTCCGCCTTAGTCATTTTCTTAGGAGGTTCTTGTAATGAACCTACGCAATTCAGAAGCATAATTAGTTTATTTAAATTTCGATTTTCCCAATCGAAAGGGATATGGTTCAAAGCCATCATAGCATAAATTATCTCAGACGTATATATCTTTTTACGTTGTGCGACTCCACGAGCACTACCTTTCTCTTTAGGAAATTTTGTAGCAGATGGTGTCTTTTTAATATACTCGACAATCTGTTGGTAGTTGTTTACAGAAAGTAAGTTGGGATCGATATCCTCATCGCACATTGTAACTATAAAATCTAGCATCTCGGCATCAGTAATATCGTCAGAGTTATCTATGAATCTTTTAAGATGCTTTGATTCCCATTTATCTAGATTTTTCAAAGTATATCGAAACGTACACTTTACCCCTTCCTGATTTACAAATTCCTCTTTTAAGTCATCCCAATATTCTATATCGTCTAACTGTATAGTTAAAAACTCCGGATCCATGATATACACACCTCAAAAAATTTAAAATAAAAAGGAAGAGCGGTAAAAAATACCGCCCATTCCGTTATTGTGCTGCAGGCGCAGCTGCTGATTCTAACCCACGAATTGTTGAAGTAATCCCTTGAACAAATTTACCAAGAGTTACACCTTCATCGTCAAAGAAGCTTTCTGTAAGAGCTTCATATGCCAATGATGTGCGGAATTCTTCCTTGATTTCTTCGCTCTTAAGGAATCGTTTACCGTCTTCAGATTTCTTACCGTAGGCAGTCAAGATTACGTCATTAAGCAAATCGTGAATCTTACCGAAGTCTTCTTCTTTTGTGATTCGTTCGATATACTTCGCCATGTCTTCTTTGCCATAGCGAGCTTGCATAGCGATCAATTCCATACGGTTGATGTTGAAGTACAATGTTTCAGTTTGTTCAACACCATCGAAGTCCAAATATTTAACTGTTTCTTTTAACATATGAGTAAATACCTCCTTTAATTATGGCCTATTAGCCAAGTAATTCGATTACTTTTTCTGGTAATGGAAGATATGGAGCAGCATCGTCTGTACCATAGATAGCATCCAATACTTTTTGAAGTTTAGTTGCTTCAACTTGAGTAGAATCGATTGTGATTACTGATGTTGGTTTGTGGTCAGGTACAACTACTGGAGTTGAAGAAATTGACCATGATGGGTTTTGTGGTTCTGGGCTGTCATTAACAGTAGCGTGTGAACGTTCTGATGGAGCAGCTTTACATCCATACCACAAGTGAAGTTTGTATCCAAATTCATTACCTTTGGTGTCGTTACCAAGGATTGATTTGAATGCAAAACCGAATGGACGACGGTTTTGTTGGTGAGCAACGGCACCTTTAACGATTTGTGCCATACCGTCACATTCGTCAAATTCTGCAGGTGAGCTGAATGCTTCGATAGTACCTTCAAAGTTTTCAGCACCAGTAAGAGACAAGTATTTGATGTTGTCCGCATATTGGTCATTTGCTTCTGCTCCTGATGGAGATTCGTTAGCGGCAGTGATACCGTTCCAAGCAACACCTAGTGGGTACGCACCTGATGCGTCTTGTGGGAACAATACCGCTTCAGATACACCAGTTTCATAAAAACGTTTTCCAAGTTCGTCAAACTTAAGTTTAGCCATTAGCTAATCCTCCTGTGTTAATCTTTAAAATTGTGTTATGCATGTTATCGACTATGAATTCGTTCTCATAGACGCAATATTGCTCTTCGAGAAGAATATCAATAACTGGTGACTCGACACGTTTGTCAATGACCGTAATCTGATAACTCTCATGAGTATGATATCGGAGATTGTCTGCATGCCTTTGTCTTACAGCAGATCGCTTGTACAATATACAAGGATAGCTGAGGTTTGTGTTACCAACTGGATTATAAAAGAGTTTATAATCCTCGTTAGACTTCTGAATTGCTTTCATCAGAATGTCCCGGATAAGCATTCTCTTGCTCATTATAAACTCCTCCTAAATCCACGATAACTCTAGGGGCTTTACTTACATCGAAACTTTCGACTTTCCATTTAACCCCTTGGTATTCCATGTAAAGCAAATTCGAAATGTGCTTCATAAAGAATTGGTCAGCAACTAATGAAATTTGGTTGGTAATGCGGATGTTATCAATAGTAGATTTGTCGCCATTTTGATCGCGTCGGTATCTAGAACTGATCACATCTCCGCGCACTCGTTTAACAACCAATTTTGGTTCATAAACATCTGGTTCGACTTCAACATCTTTCAATCGAAAACCAGCATTACCAGAGTATTTCATTATCCACCTACTCGAGGTGATTCGGTTCCGCTAGCTGCAGCTTCTGCAGGACGACCACCTTTAGCAGCAGGTTTGAAGTAAACCGCAGCTTTAGCACGAACAAGCGCACCTGAAAGACGAGTTTCAATCAAGTATTTCTGTTTGTTGTAGTCGATATCGAAATGTTCGAATGTGTTAACTTCACCACCCTTGTTGGTACCGATTTGGTAGTCAGCAAGGTTAACCATGATCATTTCATCAGGTTTCAAGAAGTTGGTTTCAACGATTTCAGCAACACCGAATAGTGAAGCAAGATATTCTTTAGTAGCAGGTTGTTGTCCGCCGAATACCCATTGCTCGTTCTTGTTGCGGAGGAAACGAAGTTTAGTCAAGAACAATGGATTCACGTAAAGTGATGGAGTTCCTGAACCAAGCATCTTAGTTTTCTCAGTAGCAACAGTTTCGAACAAGTCAAGAAGCATTTCTGGGTTGTAAGATGCTTTGATTGTGTAGAAGTCTTCGTCCTTAGTGATAGGGCGGATCTTATCTTCTTTGATCTTAGCAGCGTCACCAGTAGCACGTCCGTCAGATACGAGGATTGCTTGTGCGATTTCGTCATTCAACTTGATGCGCATTTCTTGGTTGAAGAATGCGGCAACGTTCAATTGTTGACCGATATCGATAGCGTCATCACGGTCGATGGATTGTTTTTTATAGATTGTTTGTGGGTCTGTTTTACGAGAAAGGAATGAAATGATTTGTTCTTTCTTCTCAGTTCCTTTGATGTAACCTTTCGCACGAAGTTGTTCGTCAGTAAGGTCAGACAAGTCAGTCATGATAGACTTAACAAATGCTGTTGGCACTTTAGTTACACGAGACAAGATATGTTCTGTCGCAGTGTTTGGTGAGTAGATTACTTGTACTCCACCTTGAAGTTGGTGGTCAGGGAACAACTTATCGATGTTGTTCATAGAGTGTTTGAGAACATCTCCACCTTCAACTTCAGCAAGAATGTTACTTAGTTTGAGACCGCGGCTTTGGGCAGTTTGCATTGCTTCTGTCAACGAGTGACGGATCTCTTCGCTATTGTTTGTGTTTTGTTCAAATGCGTTGTAGTGCATCAAAGTTCCTCCATTGTCAGATTGTTCGATTTCTTCATCGTCATCTTCATCGTCAGCTTCTTCAGCCAACTCGTCAAGAATTTCGTTTACACGAGAATCTACGGCCTCATCAAAGTCTTTGGCGACAGATGCTTCGTGTGCTTCAAGGGCAGCATTGGCTGCAGCTTCAGTCAAGATAGCAACTGCTTCTTGTTGATCTTCGTTCAAAGTTCCTAAAACTTCATCAAGAACTTCGCTCTCAGTGCCTTCGTCAGCGTGCTGGATACGATCGAATAAACTTACACGATCATTACCAACTAAGACGTCGCTTGCTGAGTGAATAAGTTCGTTACTTTCCATTAAAATAACTTCTCCTTCTTCTGGATTATCCGAGTGTTGTAACACTTCGGTAATAACCGCTCCGGGATTTGCTCCCGCAAGCACTAGCGATACTTCATAGATGTTACCATGAATTACGTCATTTGCTGGAGTCCGCTTAATACGGTTAGCCCCAATAGACATATGCATGATATCACCATGTTGTACAAGTTCCTTGGCGTTCTTGGCATTTTGGGTATTATTGAAGTACCCGCGTCCATAAACACCTTCATCCGCATTTTGTAGCTCAACATGTCCAATGACGTTTTCAGGAGTGCTCGGGTCGTGTGACCAAACCAGAGGCACTCGCTTTCCATCATTTTCTTTGAAGGCTCCATGACGGATGGTGACACCGTCTGTACAACGCATGTCATTTCGGGTTACGTAACCCGCGAAATCATACTTAGGATGTTTTCCCATTATACGATTAACCTCCATCAATTATTTGCCGCCATTTTGAATGTAGTCTAGGTATTCTTGATAGCCGTCAGGATCCATTTGTTCAGGATCCATACCTTGACCTTCTTCAGGGGACGCGACCGACCCAGGTACAGAAACATCTTGATTATTATCAGCAATGTTTGGATTATACAATTGATCCGCCATAGGATCAGAAATTGGACCATAACCAATAACCGCACGAAACTCGTTTGAGGTAAGAATACGGTTACGAAGTAATGAATCCCCGATCGTAGCAAGCTGACTCGTAGGAACAAGCTTGAATGGATCGTTGTAAGTCACAATACGGTGACCTTGTGTATAACCTGTCTTAGTGATAAATTTTCTTTGAAATTCTTCTTGAATACGGGTAACAATCGGATCGATCGTACGAGTATAATAGTTTTGCATTTGTTCTGCGTTCGCAGTTCCGTCGAATACAGCTTTGGTCAAACCAATTTGTGAAAGTAATTCCTCCGTTAAGTATTTGATCTCTTCCATAAGATTGGTGTTGATCGGTCTATTTAACTGAGTAATCTTTTCATCGGCGGCAACATATGCAATACCAGTCGAAGATTTAGATAACTGTTCTTCAATATCTTGAATACGAGCGTCGGCTTCTTTACGCTTGATGTCATTACGGACAGGCACAGGCAATTGTAGAATCATGTTCCACTTATTAGCGATAGCCTCTCTATCATGAGCATCCAAAACAGCTAGCTTCTGTAACAAACGAGACATCGTTGGGTTTTCAGGACCCACGATGTTTGCCAAAGGGTTCTCAATAATCGCACACATTTTCTTAGGCACGATGATCTCTGAGAAGTCTCCTTTTTCCTCGTTATAAATTTTAACACGTACCTTTGTAGGATACCATTCCAAAATCTTACCAACACGCATAGACTTAATGTCGTACGAATCAGATTTAGACGGATCTACAGTTGCTTCCAATGGGACTGCTGCGACTACTCCATCATCAAATAGTGAATACACTAAATCGTGGAAGAAGTCTGTAGACGATTGGTCGAGGTTCATCTCGACATCAAACAGTCTCTGCAACGCCGAGTTCTTTTGCACCTCTTGGTTTTCACCATCGGGAGCTAACTTGACATGTTGGAATTTAACCATAGCGGCGTCCATAGCAATACGGTTAAAGATCATTGATGCAATCGACGAACGACTAAAGGAACGACCCGGAATAGAAGTGTTAGGACTCAATGCACGGGGTTCCAAAGACAATTGAAATGATTCGTCAGTCTCAACAAGATTTGCGGAGGATTGTGTTCGTGAAAACATAGCCCAAGCATGAGTCAATCCATCGGTAAAAATACTCATATTGGCCTCTCTAAGCCGCGTATAGATCCATGTTGCGTTTAAACGCTACCCATGCGTCGATCAGTGCGGCTACGTTATCGATCTTTTCGTCAGATCTTCGTTTAGATAACTTGTAGTTACCGTTATTATCCTGAATTGCAACGGCATTACCCATTGCGAACTTCATAAGCTCTTCGTCGAATATTAATTGACGTTCCATAGCCAAGTTCTTCAACTCACCCATAGGTACAGATTCTGTACGAGCTCCTTGGATAATCTTCTCTACGCCATACTCACCATTATCTCTAGACCAACGCTCAACAAACTCTCGAGCATTATATGGGTCGAAACCAAATGAGTAAACGACGTAGTTGTGTCTATAAATAAAGTTTGTTAGATCGTCATATACCTTATTCATATCCAATACAACGTCTGGCATGACAATAAGTGTACCTTCGTCAATGAAAGTATCGTACTTATTGCGCATTGCTGATGTGAGCTTCTTGAGTTTGGACTCACAGACATAAGATCTGGTCTTAACGCCAAATCTTCCTCGACCCAATGGGAATAAGAACGTAAATGCACAGAAGTCATCCCCTTGTGAAAGGTCTCCTCCCATTGCGCATTCCAATCCATCGAAGTTCTGAGGTCTATGAGGAATGGTCTCTTCGTAAACAAAGAAGTAAGTGTATCCCTCAACCGGTATTCCAAAACGTTTAGCCAAGGTATCAGCACGAGTAGATGGTTGAGTCTCAGCTCGTTCCACTTCTCGTCGATACGTTTCATAGCTAACAGTTGCTCCCAGGTTTGGATTGGCCTTAAGCCATGTTTCTGGGTGAGCTACCTCACGAACATCGTCTAATCGGTAGTACCAAATAGACACATGAGGGTTGAAGTACCGACCTTCTAGTATGTCAGTTAGCTCCATTTTGATTGTATCACCAACACCGTCCCGGGCAGTACCCTCTGACGACGTGGCTATGATTAGGTAGTTGTCATTCTTAGATGCCCCCTGTTCGATCGCACCGATAACATTATCGCGAACTTCACCAGATAGCCATTCATCTACCGCTGCATACTTACAACGCAATCCTTGAAGTTTATCGACCGACATTGGGCGAATCTCTAACAAACTGTTTGTTGCGAAATTCTCCACACCTTTCTTTGTTGATGCTAGCAACTGTTTCTGGGTGAGATTCCCAGTCATCTTAGATCCTTGAACCATATACCGAATCATAGGGCCTTTAGCTCGACTCAAGGCCGTTCTGAATGGACCCATAATTTCTTCGGCCTGTTTCATTGTAGGCGCACAGACGATTTGGTGTGTTGTGGCTGTATCTATAAGTAACATGTATGCTTGCATGTACGTAGAATACATCGATTTCGCAGCTCCCCGTCCGACAATTAAGAATTGTTTATTGACAAGTCGCTTAAATTTTGATTTTATCTCCCATTTACCGAGTTTAGGGTTGTAAACCTTATCCTCCGAGACATAAAACCATGCGAGGGCACATTCGGCCCAGAGTTTAAACGACGGCAGAAGAGTTACGTCACTACCGTCGGTGAGGGTCATCTCATTTTCGCAAAATCTTACAAAGCCCTCAATCGCTTTACTATCATAGTAATAATCCGGCGACTCGATTAAGAAATCGATACGGTTCATTTCCAGTGATACCATCCGATTGACCGGAATTTCACCTCTAAGAACTTGCTCCTTAAACTTCATGTACTCTTCCGGATATGCTTTGTTAGAAAGTACCAAAAATTAACTCCCTTACTTAATTCTTCTTTTTACCGCCTGTTACGTTATTAAATCCATAATCAATAGATTTCTTAACAGTACTTTGAGTAGCGGAACCAACAACCGTTTTAGCAATATCACGGAAGAAGCTGTCTTTATTAGCAGGTTTCATAGTAACTTGAGAGCTACGTTTGATTTGTTCTGCAAAGTCATTTTCTAACCGCAATCTTTCGGTTGCTCTGCGAATATCTTTATCGGACATTGAGGACCGGTTCTGATATTTCTTTTTCCATTTGGCAGACGTTTTGGCTGAATTTTTAGCTCGACGTCGGGCTCTAGATTTAGCACTTCGGCTCTTTCTAAAACCCCATTTCATACCTTTGATACCAAAGTGTTCAATAACATCGGAAGAAGAATCTACTGAAACCAAATCATTCTGGTTTTGCATTGTATACCTCCTTCTGAATAATAATCCTATGAGCAATGTTGTTCAAACTGCTCGTTAGGGTTGTCAATACAGAACCGGCAGGCGGGTCGAATACAATTCGAACTGAGATGTAAATGTATTGCTTTACTAATCTTAGTAAATGCTTATCCCCAGAGTATAACAATTGATCCCATTCGGTTTCTTTTGTTACATCTACTTCGGGATGGACATTTGTCAGTTGTGATAATGTACCCAACGCACCATCAATCTCTAGAAGTAATCTAGAGTCGAATCCTGTATCTTCTTCGGAGGCAAAATCCAATGTTGTTTTAACATCGTCTAAAATTTTAGACATATAATTACCTCACCATAATTTTGTATCTCCTGGTTGGCGTTCAATTAATATGGATTGGGATCTATCGCCGTAGTGAATTATGTTGTGAGTGTTTCTAGAAGTTGTTATTAGAAGATCGGGATTAAGTAAGATATCTTCTCGCCATTCCAATATGTCGTCCTCTTCAAGAGGAATCATATGGTGAACGATGATGTCTTGCTTATTCGGTATTTGAATACCTGGTACTCCAAGATCGTATCCTAGATCTCTCGCTATGATTTCTTCTCGTAGATCACGCCAAATCCGAGACTTGTAGAATGGATTTGACATGTGTCTTGGTGATCTATACCCTCGTTTGAATAAAGATAGGTAATTGAGTCGATCTCCAAAGCTGTCTAAGGTTAATAGTTTCTTGTATGAAAGATCTTCAAACATACTTCTGTCCCGCATCACAATTCCTCTGACGGCATATAGCCACGGATAGCATTGATTACTTCCTGACTATCACCCTTTCCTTTTACTTCACTATCGATTAATGAGACACGAGAACTATCTAATTTGTTCTTGGTTCTCAAACTCTCCAACTGGAGTTCATTCTCGACGGTACCGTACTTGAGTAACGCGTTTAACGTACTTGGCGCGATAGTACCATCGTCTAGTTGTCTTTCTGCCAGATCGAATGCCTTTTTTGTTAGCTTTAGCATTCTTCCTTCTGGTGTTAAAGCTTGACGGATGTCGTCCGTTTCATTTCGTCTTCGGGGCATTGTTAGACACCTCCGAATTTGGCTTCACTTCACCCTGAAGTCTACGCAAAGCTTGGACAGCGTTCTCGATATAGTCTTCTGCTTGAGATAATGATAAATTGATACCAACCTCATTTGCGAAGTTTGTTAGCTTACCGAGAGCTTCTTGTTTCTTAGCTTCATTTGCGATACCTAAGGAATCAAGTGAAGACACGATGATCATAGCACGATCCGCAAGAGTCAAAACTTTCTTATTGTTAGTCAACGTGCCAATGTATTTAACCAGTTGAACAACAATTGGTAAAATTACACTGAGCGCGACTAACAAATTAATTACGTTTTCTAGCATTGCGTTTTCCTTCTTCCTTGATATTATTCTCGTCAACATAATCGTTAACTATACGACTAACATATGAGTTACCGCCCTTTTGTGAGTAGGTATCGTACATATGTAATATCTCATTGTTGGATAGACGTCCAGAATGGATACCTGTGATGATTTGTAATCGTAAGAAATCCAGTTCCTGAGTCTTTCGCATCTCTTCAAAGCTTATGGCCAACGCTGTAATAGAATTTTTGATCGCTTCGATCTCCTCATTCTGTTTAGCTTCGAGTTTAGCCCATAATTTTTTGAACACTCTTGTTGCAAAACCGATGATAGATGCTCCAACACCGAAGTATAGTCCAATCTGAGACAGAACTTCAGGAGATAGTAGCCACTTTAGTAGACCTACGACGTGGTCATGTACTTCTGCGTGCATACTTATCTCTCTTTCCATAATAGTTACCCCATACTTCAAACCCAGTTTGAGGTTTGAAAACCACTCCGGGGAAATTTTAGGGTGGTGCGGCGATGCAGGGGGGTGGGGAGTCTTTGCGACACCTCCCCTTAGGGGGTGCCACCTGGAATGATTTGTTTTTCTTATTCATTTCCAAATGTCACGATTCCAGACTGCGTTGTCGGAAGACGAATGGGTGTTGAAACGTTCTTCTTGATCGTTGTCCATACGCCTTCGATTGGACCTTCATCGATGATCCAGTTCATTGCCACAGCTGTTCGCTGAGCTTCTTCAACAGCATCGAGCGTGTCTGATGTATCACCAAGAACCATAGCTAATAGTTCTGGTGTGTTGTAACCATTGTCTTTGTCCCATTGCCACCAAGCATCGTAGTCATCGTAAGGGTTGTATGGGTTGTCGTATGTAGTTAGCATAGCATCAACAGTTGTCTCACGATTGTACTCAGCATCAGTGACTTGATCGTCTGTATGATCACTCATAGCATCAGGCATAGCATCGTGCATGAGCTCGTTAGAGTCTTCATGCTCTAGTGGTTGTGTAGTGTACGTCATGCATGGCCTCCTTTCTATGATAGATCCTGTACAGTAGACACACTGATACCTAAAGCATCAGCTACTTCAGCATAGGTGTGACCGTTCTTAAGCATAGTCTTAGCACGACTAGCAGTAGACAAGCTAATAGACTTCTCTGTACGTGGTGTAGCTAGCTGCTTAACACGATCACTATCAGCGAATCGTAGTACATCAGTTAGCATCTTACTAGAGACAGCCCCAGATTGAATAGCCTTCCACTCATCATCGTCAATAGAGATTCTTGTAGACTTACCATCAGCACCAGTCTTAACACGAGCTGCAGCAATAGCCTGTTGTTTAAGCTTCTTGAGCTGGTCTTTACTCATGTCAGGAGTACGTTTCTCGGCAATAGTCTTGTTTGCCATGAGCTGAGCTTGACGTTCTCTAGGTGAGTTGTACAAGGCGTCATTAAGCTTCTTCTGTAGAGACTCAACTTGTGTCTTGTACTTGACTTTAGCTTCCTTAGACATGGTCATGTTAGGGGTCTTGCTAATGATAGACTCACCTTTTGTACGCATCTTGCCAAGAGCGTTGATGTAATTACCATACATGTTTTCAATAGCTGTGCCAGAGCCTAGTTTCTTAGCATCATCTACCATATCAACATTAGGCGTAAATGAAATGGTTTTTGTTTTCTTAATCTTAGGCGCCAATCTAGGATTAGCAGCTAGTTCTTCAGCAGTTCTTTCCTTATACCAGTGCTCGGTCTCACGATAGTCGGTCTTCGATCTAGAAATAAGAGTTGATGCACCACTAGATATCTTTCCAGTGACCACATCAAAATGTTCTTGATATTTCTTTTTAAGTTGATCAATATTATTTTCTCGTTCAGATCGTTTATAATCTAGACTATGTTTTTCTGCATCAATAACAACCATTGAATGTTTAACCGCTCTAGCGATTTCTGATTGTGATGCACCTTTAAGAGTCATGTCGGTAATAAGATTCGATACGACACCCATTTGTTTTTGTGTATCAATCTTTGGTGGATTAGGAGTATAATAACTTTTGGAATCGAAGTTCTTTAATTCTTTTAAAGATCGACTTGTTTTAATTCCGTTGTTATTATTAGGAATAACCATAACAGAGTCGCCATCGAAATCGGCACCAGATAATTTAGAAGCTACAGATGAATCAATACCGATCGCATCTTTTGCACCCTTCATGAATTTAGCTGGACCTTTATCCAATTTATTATTAACTGTTAATTCTGGTAACTCGAAAATACCACCATGAGGATAACGAACAAGTACAACCTTTTCACCATTCTTAAAGTTAGGCGCATATACTTCGTTAGCTTTAATACCAGATAAAGGTAATAATACTTGTCCTTTCATTCTATCGAAACCAACCATTTTAAGATGTTGTCGTTTAACAGTTAACCCATCAACAAAATCTTGCATCATTACTTTCTTAACGACAGGATTTGTTAATGCATTAATTTCTTCAAACTCTTTCTTCAGCTTATCATAAGTCTTTTCAATACGACCTTTAACCAAAGCTGGTGGTTGTTTAGATAAGAATTGAGAAGATAATGTTTTCGACCAAGTATTCCAATCACCTTCTTCATTAACTTTATTAATAGCGCCGGATTGTTTCTTGATCGTAGCACCAAATGGATTATCAGGATCATCTTTTAAAGGTTTAAGAACTTTTTCTTTAGGAGTTCCTTGCTTCTTATTGGTGTTGAAGATAACATCCACACCTCTAGGGAAGTCTTTTGGATCCCCATAAATAGCCATACCTTTAAGATAATGCGTACCATTAACACCGATACGAACCTGAGCGTATCTGGATTTACCAAGATCCAAGTCTTTTACTCCTGGACGTAATTCCATTACACCATCTTTGTCCGTACCACCTTGTTCATCATAACGAATACCAACACGCTTCCAATCAATATGTTGAATTGGGCGTAGTCCTAACGCTGATTTACCTTCTGCGTCGGTATGAATATGAGGAGGTGTGATTTCATGCTTATGTTTCCTAACAACAGCAGGATCTGCTTCTTTAGTTAACACTTTCATTTCAACCCAGTGATCATCATTTGTAGCATTCTTAACATAAACAGTATGTCTATGATATCCTTCGGATTCCAATTGTTGTACAGCACGTTTAAGAGTACTCTCATTTACACCGAGTTGTTGTGCGGATCCCAAACCAACGTCGAGATATGGATTCTTCTCAATAAGACCTTTAATATCAGTCTTAATTTGCTCCATGCGATTTACATTATTACGCACTTTAGCATCCAAATTCATACGAACGGTTGATTCAGGAATACCTGTTCTACGAGATATCTCGATAGATCCTAAACCTTGATCTGCAAGCTCTTGAATCCGACTAATATTATACAATCGAATTTCGTGCTTAGCAATATTATTCCTTTTACGGAATTCAGTAGTTGTAATACCTATCTTCATTGCTATTTGCGTATCAGATAATCCCGATCGCCTGTATTTAACAACTCTATCGGACCATGAAGTAGCCCGCTGAAATGAATTTTCACCAGATCCCCAAGCATATCGTCCACTGTGTGGAATATTACCTTGGTGCGGGGTTCCTCTATGCTCGAGCATATCGTTATATGCTTCTTCCAAGTTCATGAATATGATCCTTTCTATTTAGGTTTACTTTCAAGAATTCCCGAGAACTCTTTAATTGTATGATATACGTCATACACGTCTTCTGCTTCTGGAATATAAGTCTTGATATCATTACCTTGATAAATACGAAGTTCGAAATCCGTCTTCTCAGGCTTGACACCATACTCCAAACAGAAATAAGCAGCATAAACTAATAGCTGCTCCATTTTAGGTTTGGTAACTCCCGTCTTTAAATCATGAATCCTAAGAAATCCACGAGGATTATCTTTCTTAGGAGGTTCATAACGAATAGCGTCAGCAGTACCAAATGCATATGGACTGTAGAATAACAATACTTCACTATCCATACGATATCCAATTGCGTCATTAACAAAATTAGCAACAGCGGGGTGAGTATTACCAGGCAACAATTTGATTTTATGCCTAATAGCTTCACTTGCAAATTCATGCAACTCAGTTCCACGTTGCTTAGCTTGTTCGTTTTCAAATCTGCTAATCATCTTGTCTGGCGTGTAATTTAACCAATGACATTGACTAGCGCTGAGAAATGAGTGACGACCCTCGTACTCTGGATGTCTGTTCCATTTCATTGAGTACTTCCTCCTTGTTCTCTGGATAAATGGTTCGGGCCCATCCACCATTTGTATTATAATGATTTAAATAATACTCTTGGTTTGGTCGATATGGGGCCTTAGCCGATTTCTTTACTTCCAAATGATAGGAATATGGACCAACGTCAACAGATAAGTCTGGAATACCTTGAATATAGTTAGGATCATTCTTCTTAACAATAGCTTCAGGGATTCGTGTCTTAATATCTTTAATCAATTGTTTTTGGAAATCTCGTTCCAATTTGGACATGTACTCTCCACCCAATTCCTTTCATTAAATTTCTTTTTGCTTCGAATGGAGCGTTCGATTGCATCATCAATAGAAGCCGGGGACTTCAAGTAAACGTAATATAAATTTTCAAAGGAGGTATTCACTCGATTAATTCGTCCTTCCGATTGCTCCATTATTCGGTAAGAATAGTTAAGCGAGTAGAATAAAATCGTATCAGTAGTAATGCAATTCCATCCCTCGGCTCCGGCTGTATATTGCACAAGATATACCCAGGTTTCAGCGTCTGGGATTGCCTCGTGTTTTTGGCCGTTCCATTGATAATATGCCCTATCTAATTCTTGACAAATCTCTTTGAGAATATCAAGCTCGTAGGTGTAGTTATAAAAGACAATGACTTTATCACGAGTCATAATCTCTTGTTTTGCATGAATTCTACGACGCTCACTTGTATTTATAATACGACGAAGCACTTGTGTGAATTCAGAGGCGTTCATTATAGGTTCCTCAGTATATGGATTAAAACGAGTCTTGACAACGGTTTGATATAAATCCTTGTCGAAGTCAGCATTAATATACTTCCGGTTTAATTTGGTAGTTCTAAAATCTTGCATAGGTACTGCCAAATACTTACGGAACCTTTCTAATTTATCGGTCTTATGGTATCTTCGAATTTGAGGAAACTTAGAATATGGATTGTACTCCACATGCTGATCCACAAAATCAGTTTTGTTTCGATAGAAGTTATTGGCTATGAAAATACACATCCAATCCATCCAAACATCTCCTGGGGTTGCTGTTAGCATTATCCAATTGTTCTTGCGAGCAATATGTATGAATGCCATTCCCCATTTACCATAACCGATTGCGCGTTGTTCATCGAATATAAAGAATGCATCTTTTACATCAGTATACTTTTCGATATTGTTCCAGGAATCTACAACGCCATCAATTCCTAAGGCTTCAAAATCTCTATGCCATTCTCGATCGTTTCTTTTCTTAGCGACCGTAATAATATAGAGAGGCTTATCTATATAGTTCTCCATATAATAAAATAGGCCGGTCAAGGATTTACCCGAACCGACCTTTCCGCATAATACAGAACCGTTATGTAACCTATCAACCGCCTTTCGTTGATAAGGATATAACTCAATCATTAATAACCATACTTACGTTCAAGTGGATTCGGAGCTACGTGAATATACGCGTTCTTCAAATCGAGACGAGCGTAAGTCCCTTCATCACTTGGTTCGCGACGACGGATAGTCATATCAACACATTGCATTTCCATTTCATCAATCAATTGGAATTGATCTTCAGTTAAGAACTGACGGTTCTCGGCACATACCGGATCATCCACATCACAAACACCATCTTCATTATCATAAATGAGTGCGATTGATGGAATTGAGAATTTGGTATACACTTTCACCTTGAAATAGTAAAATGGTTGATACATATCTGGGTTCTCGGCCATCTTCTTAGCCATTTCATCATCTCGTGGTTTAGGCTCCCACAATTTAACATTTACCCCATACTGTTCGGCAAGAATTTGTGCGTCTTCTTCAGAAACAACAACGTTGAAATAACGGTCTCCTGCTCGATTGTATCGTTCTTCACGTCCTGCGAAGTTTGGTTTAAAGGCAAACTCAACATCTTCGAGGATAAGTTGGTGGTTAGATGCTTGTAATAATTTTGTCATTGTAATGTCCCTTTCTATTTTGACGTGATTGACAAAGTGCAACAAAAAATAAAAGGAGCGCGAAAATCGTTGAATTTTCTTGTTCCTTTCTATTATGTGCCATGTAATTTCTGCGAAGTTTTTTCAAACCCCGAGCGACTGCCCAAAAAGTTAGGCAGCCAATTCTTCGGGTTGTTCTTCATTTAAGCCAAGTAGTTCGATATAATCTTTAGGCATTTCATCAACAATAACGTTGATGTCTCCAACCTTCATAATTTTCTTCAAACCAGCAATAGCAATTTTATCATAGTAGTCGAAATCAATATCTTCGTAATCGAATTCCGACGTTTGTTTGAATTTGAATCCTTTTGTTCCAGTTACAGATTTGAAATTCTCATTGTCTTCTGTCCACAAACATTCCGCTCCAGTCTTAGAAGCGTAAATAGATCCAACCTTACCAACGAATTCGTCTCCAAGATAAATGTGACCTTTGGATTGCTTAGTGATAAAGAAATCACGATCAGTCAATTCTTCTTTTGTCCAAACCCGTTTGAGTAAATAAGTGTTAGCAAACTCCGCACCTGTCGGAGACCACTCATCATCTTCCAATTGAGCGATATAAACCGCGTTATTAATTAACGCCATACGTTTATATGTATGCTCGTGATCGAATTTATAGTTATACTCAGGTCGTTTACCAAACTCATCTACGAATTTGATAATATAATCATCAGCGTTAGGAACTTTAACAGAGTCTGTCTTAATATGACAGACCTGATAACCTTCTGCTTCGATTGCAAATTTGAGATCGACCATAAATAAAGCTCCGCGCTTAGCGACAATATTATCGATGTTGTCTTTATGTTTGAATTTATTATCAAACGATGCAGACGTCATACCATATACGGAGTTGATCGCAATCTTCAATGCTTCAACCAATGGTTTACGATATTCCGGATTATCCAAGAACGGAGCAAGCTTACCGTCAAACATAAGTTTAACTTCGTCAACTTTGTTATGTTTTAATAACACGCGTACTTTCAACAAGTCAGCATAACGTTGAGTATATGGGCCGAAGTAATTCATATTGATTAAACTATTCGGATGCATTGACTCTACGTCAAGCAAGGCGATGTTTTTATATACACCAGGTTCAGCATATACATATCCTCCTTCACCAGTTTCAATACCACGATATGTTGACTTACCGAATTTGTATTCGTATCCTGGGAATGTCTTACGCAAGTCTGTATAAATAAACTTGTCTTGTGGACGCGGATCTTGACCAAAGATAAACAACGCAGTAAGCTGATTGTTTGTTGCATTCATAGATCCACCAGATAAAGTAGCTAAGATCTCACGAGCAATATAGTCAGCAAATGTAGCATCAAATACTTTCTCAGTAGCCATAACGTCGTTGACACAGTATTCTACAACGGTCTCAACTAAATCGTCTGGTACTGGTTGATCCCAAGGGATTTCCATTTCGACGTGGTTAATTCCCAAATCAACTTCCCAACGTTTCAACGATTGTTTCTTCTTCGCGTACTCATAAATATCGGCGTAGCTCAATTCATAAGCTGCTGCATACATACCAGTCTTCGCATTCTTCTCGTTGATAATTCTTTGGGACTGTCGGAATAATTCCATGTTTGTCCCTCCGAGCAAACGAGCATAGAGAATATGGTTATCGTATCGACGGTTGTTGAAACCGACTAATGGGAACGAACACAAATATTCAATTTGGTCTGCTGATGGATTTATCCAACGAACGAATTCGTCTTCGCCATACTTCTTCCATACGACAACAAATAGATTTGGATACACCTCAATATCGAAGAATACAATTTCTTCTTTGGCGACGATCTTGGTTCCTGTTGTTAACTCGGTCTCGGTTTTGCCATCGTCATCTCGCATAGAAGACCAAGGGATCTTCATAAATACATCCAAGCAATAATCTTTATTGTTTGATGATTGCAAAGCTCGAAGAAATACCGAGTGCTTAAGATCCGACAAATCGTATTTCAATCCCATATCATGAGCTTTATGAATCTCATGAGAAATCCAATCAATTGTTGGTTTGGTATTAGCGTGGCTAGGTTTCTCTCCTGGAATAAGTCCCAGTTGTTTCTTAACGAACTTACGAAGAGTCTTCTCGGTATAGGTAATATCTTTTACGTTTTCATACATCGTTGTCTCCTTCTTCTCTTTCATCGGCAGTCCCGACGAAATATGAGATACTTCAAGATTGTTCGATGCATTATCAATCCGTCGTAAAGACGCCTTCCCTTTATAAACTTTTATTTCGACATGGTCTTCAACAACATTGTCTAATAAATTAACATCACCGTCATATAAATAATGCAGGTGAATACCTTTGCCGGATTTAGATACTTCAGCATATGTCGGGGGATACTTCGACGCAGCCTCTTTATTTAACTCCAAACTTTTCTCTCCATTCTCGTCCTTAATATCAAAGTCGAGAATAATATGTTGTAGTGGAACTTTGACCCAGTGTAATTTACGAGTGTTGATTTCTCGTAGAGTTGTGTCAACCTCATCCCATTTCTGAGATGGGTTTCCATTCTCCAATGCTTCTTGTGCAGGATAATCAGCTGCTAATTTATTAAAGACCTCGTTGTGATAACAGAAATCCAACCAGTCCTTAACCTCATCTTTAGGAATATCAATTCCAACAACGCCTTCAGGAAATGCTACAGACCATCTGAAACCTTTAAAATAATTACGAACACGAACATCATCAATTTTGGCTTCACTAAGCATCGTATCAAAATATCGAAGCGCCTCACGTTTGATAGTTGCTTTATACCCTTCTGTTCGCCATCCCATATCTTCAAGATAGTTCTTATACAACTCAGAAAGTTGCTTAAGACTAATACCATCTTTCATTTGCATAGCCTCGCTACGAATGAAGTCAAAGATGTGGTCGGTTTGTTCCGCCATATCAACATCGAAGTAATCATCAAAATAATCAGGTCCCAATTCTTCAAATCTCTTAATTGCAAGATGAGCGATATATGGGAGCTCATATTTAATTTGATTCATCAATGTATCGTATTCTCTATGCGGGACTTTATTTCCACTAGGATTTACAACGACGGCTCGACGAGTAATACCAGAATCTACGTTTCGAACTTTGTATCGTTGGTTTGACGCAGTAATTAATAATCCACTGAAAGTAACATCATAAGGTTCCTTATACTTTTTGTTAACTGATATAGTTTCATGACTTGTCAGTTTCAATAACGGGGTGTCGTTAAAGATATGACTAATGTCAGTATCCTCGTCAATCAACAATGGGACTTCTTGAATTTGTCCAGTAGCAAATTGATCACCACTTGTCAACAATTTCAAATCGATAGTTCCACAGTAATCTCCGAACAACCATCGGAATATCTTGAGGACAGTTCCTTTACCGCTACCTTTAGATCCATACAAATACATGAACTTTTCGATCTTGTACATTTTGTTGGTGAATAAGGCGCCCATGAACCAAAGGATCTTATCGAGTTCTGCTGGAGCATATAACGTACCGATCAATTTCATGAAGGCATCGGGAGTTCCTTCGGTTGGTGTATATGACAACTGAGTGGTTGCATAATCCTTTCGCTTCATTTCATGATCAGAGAATAAGATCTTCTGGTTGAACGAAGTTTCATCCTGCTCGGTGGCTTTACAATAGTCAAGAAATAATCGGAACTTGCCACCAGAAGCTTTCCGAATTTCTTTAACTTCAATGCGAACCCCTGGTCCCTCCTCTTGAAGCTCTCTCGCTTTATTCCACAACTGACTATCAATATCGTGAAATAAATTACGTTGTAACGTGTCCCATCTATGGCCATTCCAATAAGCATAGAACTTACCACCCTTTACAACCAAATCCTTGGCATCGCCAAAAATGAAGTCTGGTGATACCTCGTAATCGCATTGTCTATTATTAGAATGGAATTTTTTGACGGAAACATCTAAAAAATCCATTTAGTTCCTCCTCACCAACACCCACACGTTTTTTGCCCACATTTTGCCATTGTTTTATATATAAGTTAAAATTTTAACTGCTTTCTACAACAATATAGACTTTTAGGCAATTTTCGCGAGTTTGTGTGGTGTTTTTTACAATTTTTCCTGTTTTTAGCCCATATAAGCCCGTTTTAGGCCAAAAATCCTATAATTCGACGATTTTCCACACCAAAATCCCGCAAAAAATTTTGTGGGAATTTGTGGTGTTTCTACCAAATTATCCTAAATTCAAGCCCATATTCGCTCGTTTTCTTGTCCAAATCATACCAAAAGTCCCTCTCAAATACCAAATCATACTCGAATCCGAGGACTTCTGCACGGAAATAATCCCCTTTTTCGTACGTATCTTTCAGCTTTTCAGGCCCTTTATACATGAATTTGAACCCCTGGATCTGCCCAATATCGTCCTTAACATAGGCAATACCAACCCAATTATGGTCTTTAAATACCTTAAAATCAATGCTCTTTCCCATCGGTGCCTCCAACAAATCTAAAGCTCTTATTCGGATTATTATGCTTTTTATCCAACAAAAATGCTTTTCTTACTTCTTCCCATTCGTCAGGTTCGAATGATATCTTGCCAGACACTGTGGGTTTAGGGAATATTGTTTTAGCTTTAACTTTCTTTCCCATCTCGTTCCTCCGCTTCTTTCCGTCCAGGAAATTGAAAATTTGGTATCCTAAACAATTCCCTGGTTCTAGCATTAAACACCCATGTACGATCATGACTAGTCCACCAGTCATTTTCCGCAACTTCATTCAAAGTTTTAAGCTTGCCCTTCATTCGTAACTTCCTCTTCCCAGCCTTCACGCTCGTGGAAAATAGATTCGTCTTCCTTATCCACAATTTTATCGAATGGACCATCGGTCTTTTCGAAATATGTAGTGAAAGATCCATCACCATTAGCCACAATACGAACAACCTCACCTTTCTCAATACGAGATAACATCATATCAAGCATGACGCGATCGTTTTCCTTTTTAGCTTCTTCGTGACTAAGCTGCTGGAGATATGACGCAATAGTATCAATCCCGTCAGGGAATTCATACACAGCCTTATGACCATAATCCACCTTAACAGATTTAGGCAAGTTGCTAGGGCGCAGCGCATTCGAGATTTCAAACAACTTATCCTGGTCAACTTCAAGATTTAATTCCAATTTCTCAGGACCGTTTAATTTAATACCAGAGAATTGTGGATGAAATTCAATCTTACCAGTATTAGTATCTACTGATGACGTTCCGCCATCGCTAAAAATCTCAAAATCACCTTTAGTTTTCTCAACCGTAGTATCGGCATTCTTAATGATACTCTCAATGTTACCATCGAGTTCTTTCATGCGCAGTTCCTTCCAATCAGCCGCCTTTTTACCCTTCAACCAGCATGCGGCCATAGCAGCGTAGTTAGACAGGTCTTCTAAGGTGTCTACAAGGCTCTCAGAGGCGATCTGAGCGTCTTTATTCGGATCATTGAGTGAAACTAAGCGCTCGAATTTGTCGTTCATACGGACAATGCCAGCCACCAATCCGAACGTGTCTAAACTCTTCTCAAATGAGTTACCATAGTCGTGATTTTTCTTACAAAATACATTCCATTGGTGATCGTATTGGTTTTTCATTGTGTTTGGTGTTAATTTGTCAGTCATTTTCATACTTTCCTCCGTTAACATTTACTTTAATGTCTTTCATTCCTGTGCGTCCGATAATAAGAGATCTAACGTCGCTCTCATCGAATACGTATATAGCATCAATCCCACCCCAAACAAGTCCCGCATCTTTATGGATTGTGTGGATAAGGATTCTGTGACCTAGAATATCATGATCCCATTTGCGTTCGATCTTAGTCACCTTTTCGAAAGTGAAATCCTTATGGTCGATATTTCTAAATGAGGTCACTGTCACGATACTTCTATCTCCATTCCAAGGATTGAACCTAATTTTGGTGAAATCTGTACCAGCAGTCTGTTCAGCAAGATACATAAGAGTTTTATTAGCCTCAAAATCATCAAGCTCTGTTATCGCGATATTCTTAATATCTCTCAAAGCGATAATCTTGACGCCATCTTTGTGAATGGTTTCCTTGTATTCGACTTCGATATATGACTTATGGTAACTAATATCAGTAACCAATAAAATGAATTCTAGTGGTTTGTCATCGGCATATGTGATCGCTACTGTCTTATATTGTTGTTTTTCTCTCATTTTAGTCTCCCTTCATCTCTTTAACCACTGGATATGCTTTGACGAAATCAGATTTCTTAGGGAAAAATTCTATCAAACCGATGTTTCTTAGCGGAATTAAAGTTATCTTAGAATAATTCCCATTCCGTATATCAATATATGCCGACTTTGATCGTTTATCGATATCGAAATCATAAACATCAAAGAAAATATTTACGGCATGTCCATTCATTCCAGATGATATCTTATCATCCACATAGTTAATATAAACTACTCCCTGTCCCTTAACCATACTCGGTTCCTCCTATTTATTCAATACGTCTTTGACAAATTCCTTGTTTACAGCACCAAGTTCCAACATATCATTCAAATATGCTTCGCCACGCGCAATGGTTTCCTTATCAACATGTGCACTCTTAGCGCTAATTGTATCTAGACGCTTGTAAGAGAAGATATCAGAATTAGGTTCCATAAGTTGTTTACAGAAAATGAGCGGGAATTCAACTGTGTCTTCATCGGAAATGGTCAGTTGAGACAACACATCAATATCCCAACCAAAGAAATGATCGATCGGTAGAACTTTCTTACCGGCCATTTGGCGCAGCATAGCAACAGTGATTTTACCACCGTATTTAAGGTAGTCCATCATTGTGTTGAGGTTCAATTCGAGTTGGTCGTATTCGTTTGATCCATAAGTACCTGGGTTGATTGTGTTGATGAATTCTGCTTGTTTCTTGAAATGTTTTGGTTTCAATACTGGTACGCGTGTGATGTCAAGTTTAATTGTAGTCATTATGTTCTCCTTTAACAATGTCAATGCATGTGTTTAAAATGTCGTGCTCCATAAGTAATAAATCCTTAGGAGTGTAGTGTAGACTGCTTTTTGTCTTGGAATATATGCCGTAGTGACTGCTATAGTCAATATCAGATACATCTGGCCAATTAAAGCGTCCGTCAATACGTGAGTTAAATAACTCGTCTGTAATTTCGCTGTGTGGTGGAATCTTGTATCCACTAATATATGGAATGTTGAATCCATGCTGCGGTACATAACAATTTGTATCACTGTCATGTTGCAGACGGATAGAGACGAAATACCCTTTACCAAGTCCTTCTGCGATATAATTATCGAATTTAGTCTTGGAGTTACGAATATCCATCAGGAATTGTTTCATCGCAGCAGCCTCAGAGAATATGAACATTCTCAAATCGCGATTACGCTCAGATAACAATAGATAAGGAAATGGTATACGCCAAAGCTTGTTTGTGAAGTATCCAACCATCACGTTACAATATCCAGGAACGTAAATATTTACGCCTGGAGAATTCCGAATTCGATGTAAAATCCCACCCCGGGCAATTTTTGATAAATCGATTTCTGGATCAAGTGGTTTAAAATAAACACACTCTGTCAGAGCCTGCATAAGAAAAGACCCACGGTATTCTAGGGCCTTCTCCGTATAGTCAGGTTCGTTAAATGGCTTGAGGATTCCAATGTTGTTAATACTCATGGCGTCCTCCTATTTGAACATCTTTTCTGGAATATATAATCCCAATCCTTCAGTGACTGTGTTGTTATCTCCAAAAGTATATACCGCAGGAGCATTAGTTTGTTCTTGACGGAACATAGAGAAGATATCACAATTAGAATTGATCCAATGAATAACTTTCTCAGGTGCCTGTACCATCATGAATTCCAAATCAATGAACTGGTCTTCGCTATCACGAATAACACAGATGACAGGATCTTTCAATTCTGGAGTCTTAACGCAGAAGAATTTGTGCATGTTCATCATGTTTAGCTTATCCTGCAGTACTCCAGTAGCATTATGAAGAATGACCATACCGTTAAAGTCATAGCGTTCTTCAGCGCCCATCAAATAATGTAACACACCATAACATTCCGAGTAATATGACTTCATACCAGGATCGATATGATTGTCGGCTGGAATATTATCCCACCAGTGTCCACCTTTCTTAGGTTTAACCCATTGGTTTAGAATAAGTTTGTTCTTCCAAACCCAGTTAACAGCCCATTTACTTACTTTCTTTTTACTTTCCTCTGGTAATTTCTCATGCCACTTCTTACGAAGAATAAAGAGGGCAAAAGAAGTAATAAGATTCTTAAACCCTCGCACGATTCCAGAGACGATATTATTCATCGTCATCGTCTTCCTCCATACCATACACATATAATTCCGGCTCCAATTTGCCTTCCAAGATATCACCAATAGCTACGCCACATTCACGATATAGTGATTCGGCTTTGTCGTAGTCTTCTTTGGAGATATGGAAGAGTCCATAAGTACCGTCATCATTCGCACGTTTGCTTCCACGATCATGCTCGATATATGACACGAGAGTATCATGGATTACTGGATCAATATCAGACTCGAAGTCGAGACCAAGAGTCTCTACGATCCAACCTGCGAATTCTTGTACAGTACCTACCTCACCAGTGTCTGTGGATAAGCGATCAGCGTATTCCAAGATTGCCTCAGCTACAGATGCGAAGTCAATATATGTGTTACCGAATGTGAAGTACTCAATACGACGAGCAATAATATCTTCACGACGTCCCCAATCTCCTACTTTAGTTTTGTTTGGTAGGAATTCCCATGAGAACAATGCAATAAGATCGCGGCGAAGAGATTTGTCTGTGATACCATATCGATCTAAGACAAGTGCTTTGTAATAGTCGTAGGCATCTGATGTGTTTTTATCGTAAATAAGACGATCGTGTTCCATATCTGCTCCTTTCAAAGTCTTAATTTGACGAGCCATGTCTTCGACAGACTCAACGATATCGCGGATAGGACGATCTGCCTCACGATAATTGTAGAAACGAGTTTTGTCTACATCCAATTTCTGAACGTATTCATTTGTAAGACCATCAAGATCCATTTCTTGAATGATTTCTTCAGTAAGAGGATCGTATTCAGGGCCAAAGTTAATCTCATATGGGCTCAAGTTACGACGAATAAATCCGTCCTCTGTCTTGAACCAATCTAGCCCGTCATCTGGAAGGCCTTCTAATTCACGGAGGTGTTTCTCGTTTTCGATCATACGAGCCTCACGCTCTTTAGCTTCTTCTTCCAGTTGTTTAGCCTCGGCTTGAGCAACGAGTTCGTCATAAGATAACCCGTCGGCCTCTAGCTCTTCCTCTTCCTTCCACCATTTATAAATGCGGTAGGCGCCGTAACCGACGCCAGCTGCACCTACAACACCTAATAATACTTTGACCAATGGTTTCATTATATGATTCCTCCTGTATTAAGCTAATTCTTTACGTCCTGGGATAAGATCACGGAAGTTTGTTGTAGCATATAAGTTACGTGGGCACTTCCAACGTACATAGATTTGTGGTTCATGGACTTGTTCTTCAGCATTCCATACTTCCATAATGTCATATTCAATATAGAATACATCAGTATCTGTCCAACCAAATGGGAGAGCAGCCTTAGGAACATCGAATCCGAGTTGATCCAACATATCAGAGAAGTTCAACAATCCCTTACGAGCGATCTTTTCTTCAAGTACACGGATAGATTCACGGATCCATTGTTCGTTGTATTCTGGACTATCTGATGCATAGTTAGCAGAATATTTAAACCAGTTACCATACATCAATCCTTCCTTAGGAACAAATGATTGTGCTTCCTTACCGTCTTCTTCGACAGTTACTTGGTCCATTGGAGTATCAATCTTTTTGAATGTTTCCTCGTCCAATACTTCTTTACATTGTAGACGGTAGCGAGCGTGTTCCTCTGTAACAGCAGTAAGGGCAGCAGATACAGCTTTAAGACGGTTTGTTTGGATCGCAAATCCCAATCCAATAGCAGCAGTAGATGCCACAGCAATTGCAACTGGTACGGCAACGTCTTTAGTTACGTCTTTAATAACGTCCAAACGAGTGTATTCTTCACCAGCAGCATCTTTAGCTTCGTATTTAGCTTTAGTTGCTTCGAGTTTCTTACCAGATTTGATACCTTGATATACAGCGATACCGTATCCGACAAGACCAGTAGTCACTAAAGCGACCGGCGCATACTTCTTACCAAGGATTTTGGCTGTGTTATAAGTTGTTTTAGCTCCTGCTTTGATAGCTTTTACATTAAGTTTTGGTAATTTCATTTTGTTTCTCCTTTTCTCTTAACCACGATTGATTTGAACATTCTCTGAAAATGATTGATGATCTTCACTATTCTCATATAAGAACGTTAGTCCTGAACTGTTGACACTTGAAAAATGACTTGTGGCAACACACGATTTGTTTTTGTTGATATGATCAATATGATTGAATGTAATACTCCAATCATGCTGATGAATATGTAGATCCACATTTGTTACTTTCTCAAATAACAATGGTCGCTGATCACCTTTAGGATAAATTCTAAGTCGCATAAAGTTCCTCCATAAGCTTATCGACTGCGCTATCGATAGCCTTCTTTCTTTGATGACTGAATGTGAATTCCGGAATATCGTAGAAAGGATAAACCTTGAATCCATCAGTAGCTTTAAATATGTGTTCGTGTCCGTCGGCAGATATGGTATAAACATTACCACACTCTGACTGTGAAATATTGTCTACATCATGGAATGTGTCTATGTATAGACCATCCATTGTTAATATAACATTAAGTTTTACGTTTACCTTCATACGCGGCCTCCAATACCAATGCAGAGATTGAGAGCTCAAATAAGAAGAACACTAAAACTATTGCCCATACCAATGGCCAGACTTCAAATGCCTTAAACCAAATAAATGCATAGAATAGAAATATATGTGTTAACATTATTGGTATACAAAGCAATAACGCTTTGAAGAATTTCGCCATTATCTATCACTCCTAACCCATAGATATGCTAAAACAAACCAACCAAATGGTGGCGTGCATAATAAAAACAAAGTTCCCAAACAACTACGCATAGTTAGTCCTCTTTCTTCTTAAATTTGCAGCAGATTTCCCATTTAGATCCGTCGTGTAACGGTCTAATATCGACTTTAGATTTGAGCCAGAGATATTCAAAGTCCCTTGGATCGAATCGGTCTTCTGGAAAATCCAGAAGTATTTTAAAATCACGTAATGTCATCTCGTCAACTGTATCCATATGACCGACAATACGCTTAAGCTTGGCTATGTCCGCGGTTACTAGACCTTGAGACATAATCCTGTTCCAATGATTGCCCATTTACACCTCCACAGGTTGTGGGAATTGGATCTTATATCCTCCACCACGCGCAGCTACAATACGTGCACCATTCAAACCTCCAGTAGATACTGACCATCCATATGAGTGATCCGTAAATGATGCAGCATTATCCGTTAGTTCGTAATAATCCCCGACAGTAACCACATCATATTGATTAAGGTTTGCAAGTAGTACATTAAATACTTCCTGCGCTTCTTGTCGAGTCTCGAACGCAATATCATTCACAATATTACTAGCTCGAGTATTCCGATGTGCGAAGCTCTTAGTGTAGTCTGTTTGCTTACCGCGATATGTATCCATACGGGTTACGTTATTACCACGTCCCCAGAACGATCCTATATTAGCTCGACGGTGAATATAGTCATCACCAAAGATTGCACGTTGTACCGCTGTGACTAATACGTCAGCAACTGTGTTTTGAATTGACGGCACAATAACTTCTTGCACCATATGTGTGGCTGCACCACGGAAACCTTCTTCACCGAATAAAACATTTGAAAACCATTTACCAACACCAGGCTTCTCAATACGCCCTTTGGCTACTGGCTGAATATGTTTTTCTTCGAGTTCAGTATCTCCGACGTTAGCCGTACGTAATTTGACTTTATCGTAGTCCGTCTTTGTATTTTTACTCATTAATTCTCCTGCTTTCTATAGTTGCGATCCATCGTGCGTCATCCATTTCCATATGCTTCTGTACTCCGGATACTGCATAATATCGCTCGCCCTTGAACATCATCATGTTATGATAGACATTCAACTCCGTCGCAATATCCGCTAATGCGATATCACGAGGGCCATCCAATGGGATGACAAATGTGAAATGATTTGGTAGTGGGTTTTTAACCTGAACAACTCCATAATCTTCCAAAATAACTGCCATAAATTATTTACTAGCTTTATCTTTAGCCATGTATCCCCACATGAACAATAGAATGCCCTGAATTGAGCCGGTGAAACAAACGGCAAATCGTGGATCGAGTTCGAAAAATACAATAAACATTGTGTAAATCATCGCACTCAGCAATGCTCCAATAACTGCCAACATAACGGCTCCAGCTAAAACTCTCATTCGCTAGATTCTCCTTTCTTTTAAAACAAAAAAGAATAAGAGGTGTGTAAACCCCTTATCCTTTGAAACTTAATTAGTCTTCGTCATCGAATGTTTCGAAGTCTCCTTCAATAACATCGTCTTCATCCTGCTGTTTAGCAGCGTTGTAGATAGAGACTGCAAGTGTACCGATAGCAACTCCTGTTAGGAATCGTAGTGCTGGTTTGCGGTATTTAGCGATGAAATCCGCGGTCTTTTCACCGAATGATTTCTTCTCATTAACAACCTCAATTGTCACTTCAGGTTCCTTTTCTGGAGCTACTACTTCAGTAACTTCATCTTTTACTTCCTCAACTGCTTCAACAGTTTCCTCGATTTGTTTTGAAACTTCTTTTGACATTTCTTTGTCCTCCTTTTATTTCGTTTCATTATGGTGTGTGTAAATCCTGCGCTTTATTTAGTTTCTTTTCGTGAAATAGCAATACCAACAGTAGCAAGGAATACGCCAGTAGTAACCAAAGCAAGTTCTAGGCTAGATCCAGTATTTGGAAGAGAGTGTGTCTCAACGTTCTTAGCAGCTTCAATAACCTTAGGAGGGATATTGTTCACAACAGGTTTCTTTTCCTCGTATTTACGAATAACAACTTGTTTAGGTGCTGGTGGTGTGATAGGTTTAGGAGTTACCTTAGGCTTATCTTCTGGTGTAGTAGGTGGTGTGTTAGGTTTTTCTGGTTCTGCCGGGATTGGATATTCTGGTTTTTCCAAAATAGGAGTAGGTGGCATCAAAGGAATATCTTCAATTGGCAAGTAAGGTTTATCCAGTACAGGAGCCTCATTAGGAATTGTACCAATAGGCTCTGTGTATTCGGGTTTCTCGCGTACCTCAGGAATACCTGGAATACCGCCTTGGAATTCAGGGATTTCTACTTTAGGAGACTCCTTAGGAATCTCAAATGTAGGTTCTGGTTTATTTTCACCATCGGCTTTACCCTTACCACTTACGAATTGATAAGGTACATCACGATATTGCGAATTGAAGTTATCTGCACCAAGTACAACGCTATTCAAATAACGCTCAGCTTGCTTGATTACTTTTGTACGATAACTAATATACAACTGGTCTGAGAGTTTATCGGCAGACCAAGTGAAACCATTAGTATGGAATACAGGAGCGATCTTAGTTGCTTCCGATTCTTTTTCTTTCCAAGGGGTATTCGATTCAACGGCTACCATTTTGAATGAATCTTTAACGTATTCTTGGTTTTCGTCCCAAGTATCAGAAACTTTTACGTTCACAAGGTCTTTCTTGGCATAGTTAACGCGCATTGCCCATACGATTTCGCCTGGATGTTCAGCATCCTCTCCTCCCCATTTCATAAGAGTTTCGTCCTTACCGATAACACCAGCTTTACCAGTAGTGGTTTCAACCTTACGACCATTGAAGTCAAGGGCGACTTGTTGGTTTTCCTTAACCTTTTCGACATTCCATTGAGTTTGAATATCGAGTGAGAACGTTTTGTTTAATGGGTGCGATTCAAAATAGTCATTAAACACCGTTGTGACTTCGTTATTATCTTTGTTCGCAGTAGCCGTACCAACTTCAGTTCCTTCGTTATTGTTAACTGGGAACGTGTAGTTATTTACCAGCTTAAGTTCCTGAGGCAATCCAACAGTAATGCTGTCACCTTTGTTGATGGTAATTTCATCTGGAATTTGGATATCATTTACCTTTACATCAACATCAGCGTAAATAGTATCGTTAGATGTTGTTACTTCAACCGAAGGATTTTGTACTGTGATGTTAGTATCTTCTTTTGTTACCACAGTATCAGCTTCATTAGCCAATACACTTGGTGCTGTCAAAAGGGCAAGTGCAATAGTTCCTGTGAATACGATTGATTTTTTCATTTTAGTTTCTCCTTTAAATTAAATAGTCCGGGTTAACTACTTCCCGAATCCAGCTCAAAGTGTCATGACCTTTATCAACTCGGTCATACACGGTATCTAACACGTCTAAAAAATAACGAACTTTGTGTTCGTCTACCACGGCATCTTTATGATGATTAAATGGTTCAAAATGGATCCTTTCTCCAATGACGCTCTCCATCTCATCATAGTAAAATCCCTCAGCTAAAGATATAATTAATTCATCGACGATTCGTCGGACAACGAACCATAATAACAGATTGATGTCTAATATCTTCACATCTTTAGGCACAGTCAATAATCCTGCAATATATTGTCTATACTCAGAATCTAAATATGTCCGTCGCCAATTTGTAATCAGTCTATCGATATACCAATCGTCGATGAAAAATAACTCTTTGAGAGGGAGTTTGCGAATGCTCGTGACAATATAGTCATCGAATTCAATCTTGGTTAATACAAGATCTGTCCGACAACCGTTTCGTTCACGCATCCTCTAGTACCTCCGAATAATACTTTTCGAATTCCTTTCTCAGCTCTTTTGTATTCTTAAATACCCGACTACCGTCTTGGTTATCCTCAATACGATCTAAGAGATCTGTAGTGACCTCGTAAATAAGACTGTATTGTTCCTTCTCAGCATCCGCATAATCAAATACTGATTTGTAATATGATGTCTCGAGCATCGCCAATAGAATATTATCAACAATGCGTCGAGCAACCCGTAAGAAATATAAGTCCATGTCTAGGACGTGCATCTCAGGTGGGATTGTCATGATGAATTGGTAGTAACATTTGTAGTCTTCTTGTGCAGGACATTCACCTGTCTCTTTGTTTTTCTCCAGCCAGGCATTAATGCCGTCTTCAATATATGACTTAGGAACGAGCAAGAACTCGTCCAAAGCCATCGCTCTAATAATAGACGTCACTGTATCTTTGAATTCAGCAGACGTCTTCACGATTGGTGTTGCCATTATTTAGTCTCCTTGTAGTAGTCTCGGATCGCTTCTAATACTGTTTTGTCATCGGGAACTTCGATAACTCCAGCTTCGAACTCGTATGCAAAATTGTCGTCTTCATTATGTTTATATTTAACAATTTCTGTCAGCCCCACAATCAAGAAACGGCGTGTTTTGAATTTATGGTTATCTAACATATGATCTGCAACGAAAAATTTACAGTTATTCATCATGAATTCCCAGCGTTGTCGTGTTTTGGCGATAAGTTTTTCGTCGTTACTAGTGACTGTGAGTGAGAGATCATCATGTTGTGTGATTTTGTAAGTTGGCAATTTAGATTTAGACATTGTAGTTTCTCCTTTTTGAAAAAAAATGAAAGGGGCGGTAAACCCCTTTAACTCATTTGAATAGTGCTTTTTGAATTGGCGACCATAACTTGCTCGCAATGATTCCTGTGTGCTCAACACCAAGAACTGCAATCCCAGCAGCGCCGTTAATAACCGTATTGAAAATATCAATCGGCTTAACCTTGTACTTAATTTCTTCATTCTTAAGTGCAATCAGTCGTGCCAACCGTTTTTCAACCAAAAGTTGTTCGGCTTCTGTTTTTGCATCTCGGAGTTTGAGCTTTTCCTTCTCAATCTCTGCATCCAAGCTATCGAACGCGATAGCGTAAACCACTTTATCAATATCTTTCATATTGTTTTACCTTCCTTTCACTATAACCCTTGTTTTTTCTGCGATGGATATAGATAAGAGTTCGCTAAATGCTTCTGAAATCCGTACCAGTCATGGACTATAGAATGATTGATTGGAAATACCTTTTTGGCTCCATAGAAATTAATACTACATCTTGAATACATTCGGTAATTTCGTTTAAGGAATCCACCGTCATGTCCAACCAAGCATTTGTTTGCAATGAACCAATCCATATCATATAGACGATCTTTTCTATCCGAGTCTAAATATAGAATGTTTCCGCGTTCTGTTGTATATAAATCAACAATGAAATATATACCATATCCCAAAGCATGCCATGTACTAACATAGAATTTAATACCTTTAACAAGTATGTATTCGGTTGATTGTGGTGTGTCCCATAGTTCATCATAAAATGGAATATGCTCGCTCTTAACTAAAAGAAGAGTATCGTCATTATCACCTGTATCTTCCGCAATATCGTTAAGTAATATAGACACAACTTTATCGCCAGTGTCTATAATATAACGTACAATACCGAATTCATCTAACTCGCTCATATGATCACCCTTCTCCCCATGCCATATCATCCAGCAGTCCTCTTAAATCCTTCTCAGGATCTAGCAGCTGATCTACAACCTTTTTAATTTCAGACACCACAAACTCTTCAGTATTTTCTTTTCCACCATCACCATAGTGGTTGCAGTCAAATCCAATAACCCATGTGTTGTTTTCACCATTATCGGAAAATGTTAGACCTTGGTGTACATTGATGATATCATTAAGATCATCATAGTGTTCTCCGTTAAGAGGATGGTCGGCGGGTAAAATAACATAGCCGCATAACCACCATGTTCGCATACTGAAATCGTCCGATCCAGTAATATCTATTGCTTCACGCACACTTTGAGTTTTATAAAATCCCACTCGATTAATAAAACAATCAAAACCTTTATAGTTGAATTCTTTAATAGTATTAACTTCCATGTTATTACACCTCCACAAAATATCCACGTACGTTTCCTTCAAAATGACGGTACTTAGGCGGATTGTTAAGCACAATATGTCCTTCCGGACGACTTTCATCAACAATCAAATCGTTAGAATTTAATCTGAATGATACCTCATATGTCCCATACATCTTACCAGCACTCAAATAACAATGCGTCTTTTTGTTATGATGAAACATGTCCTTAATCATGTTATAAAAATCTTGACTAAATGGAATACGGAATTCAACATCATATGATGGGACATTATCCGCATACTCATAGTCGAAGTTGATAATATTATCGCTCAATAGCACTGACATCACTTTCTCGTCATTAATACAGATAAGTCTCACAATCCCTTTTGACATAATAAGTCCTCCTATTTATCGTCTTTCAATAATTCGTCTAATACACATTCAGAAGAATAATCGAGTCTTTCTCCCTCGACATCTGCTAATACACCGTGCATACATTCGCTATTGAGCAAGCGTTCATTGATTTCTTTGTTACGTTTGTTTGTAGCACGACGGATCACAGCGTAAGATAATGCCATAATACCAGCACTCAATATTGAAATATATGCACTGTTTAGCTGCTCCTGGTCAATACCATCGTATTTACCTTTAAGATATACTGCATTTGTGAATTCATCACCAAAGTCGACAGTATCTACTTTAACAAGTTTATCAAAAAGTCCCATAATTATTTACCTCCATAAAACATTTCTTTAAATACATCTGTAGCACGTTCGTCTTTGTAAATTTCCCGAAGTACTTCTTGAGTAGCTTCCTCACGTAACTTACCAACGTATTTACTAACCCCGTAAACAATACCGCCGGCGATTAATCCAGCCACGGCAATGTTCAATGCGCCCTTCTTAGTTTCCTTCTCGAAAGATTCGAGAGTACTAATATCGTCAAACTTATGTTGATACTTATTGACAATATATTCCATATCATCTTTCTCGATAGAAACTTCTAACCCAAGATTATTTTTAATAATCATCGCAATACTCCTTTGTTTTAAATATAGAACTAATTGATAGCTCCTATAGACATATGACCAGATCTAAAGGAGATTTTGTGAAGTTTGTATCAAACGGCGAAATATGAAAAGATAAAAAATGCAATTAGAAAACGATCTGATCATATGCCTGTAGGAACTATCAATTGTTGAGTTTATAGCCGACTTCAGACTACACAATAGGATTTTTGTATGTAACACAGTGTAAAGAGAGTCTCCTTCTTTAATTATTTTGTACCTAATGTGCAGTATGAAATCGGCTATACCGATTGTTAATTGTTTTCGTAATTATAAATATTACTTAAAACAGTTGTTGACAATTTTGAATAAGATGTTACGAATTCTACCAAATTGTTTTTGGTATGAATATCAAACGCTGTATGTGTTGCTACATTAAGATCGCCAGTAGTTAAAGCACCTTTGCATTCTGCTAAAAATGCCTTAGCTACGCTACCTATAACAACAAACTTAGCGTAAAAATCACCCTTAAGAGGATATGCGTATACTTTTATCGAGTCAGTATCCTTCACGAAAATAGGATTCTGCCTATTGATTTGAGTTGGTCGAGTGTGGAATTTGATTTCCATTAAGATCCTCCTTAATCTTAATTAATTCATTTTCAAGAGTATCGATTTCCTCTTGTTGTTTAGCAATAGTCTTTTCTATCCGCTGCATGCGAGTTTCCTCGATTTGGTGCTCCCTAAAAACTTGAGGAATCATATAAGATATGACTAACCCCACGCCTATAATTATAGAAACCACCGACCACGTGTATCCTCGATCACTTCTGTGTTGATCCATGTTTGGCTCTTTCTAACTCGAGTTGTTGTTTGTAATATGTGGCTGCCTTGTCTCGAGTTTCCCAGCGAGCTTTATACATTTGTATTTGTTGATCTTTAGATAAGATCTTTTGTTGGTAGTTATAGTTAAAAGATACAAGAATTAAAATAAAGCAAAACCAAGTCAAACCTTGAATCAACCATTTAATTCGCTTTTCATCGCGCTCCATATCTTTCACAATAATCTCAATTGAAAATTCGTCCATCATTACCTCCTTTGACAGAAAAAAGAAAGATACTAAATGTACCTTTCGCTATTATAGGTGACGAATTAACCATAGCATACTCTTATAGAATACGCTATAGAATATAAATTCTATCAACCACCAAATTGCTTTTAACATTTTAGTATCCTTCATTCCGTAATTTTTTCAAAACTTTATGTACTGTATCTAATCTTTCTCTATGTGGACCCTCGTCCGCAATCATGTATCCCTGTTTGATGAGTTTCTCAATATGAGATTCCTCCATCACAGCATATAATGATAAGCAGCGAAATCCAATTTCACGAAATAGTTTACGTAACATAATAAGTTACCTCCTTAAATTATCTTTTCATTATAGAACGTGTAATTTCTGCGGAGGAAGACCTTCCCAGCAGTCCTCTAAAGGAGCTCCAACCGGTACTGACAATAATTTGTACTTTTTACGAATCGCATTGATCTTTTTATAGATCTCACGAATTCGCCATCTTGACCAATCCTCTGGTCTAAACGTCCATCGAATTCCATTCCACCGATGAACTTTACCATTGATAGTATCATAATATATATCGGTACTCTCAACCAACAAATAAATCATGTCTGTATCGTTCAAATTAGTATACTTAATTGCGCTCATTTATTAACCCCCTGGAAATTGCACTTTACGATTGATGTTAACCAATACCTCGTTATGATAGTCTAACAGCTTTTGTTGCGCATCTATCTTATATTGTAGTCTCTCAATTTTCTTATCTTGATCGGCTATAATACCCGCCATGATTAAATATAGTATGAAGAATCCTACTATACAAAATCCTATTAATTTGAAATTACGATCTTCCAAATCCATCTTGAACCTCCATTCTCAAAAAAAAAATAAAGCTAGGTGTAAACCTAACTTTATTCTTGATTTCTATTCGCAAAGCGTAACAAATTAACTGCAATAATAACTGCCGCTCCGACTACAACAGTTCCGTTGATACTTCCTTGTGCGGCACCCTTAACACAGCCTTTAATAATGCTGTCTTCAGGTTTGACCTCAAGAATAGTATCCTCGAAATTGTATAGACCGAATAGACCTTTATTAATATTGAACATAATGTTGTTCCTCCTTTAAATATCTTTTCATTATACTACTTGTAATTTCTGCGAAATATTATTCGTTTAATTACAGTCCATATAGAGATTTTTTCATTTCCTGTAGGAACGTTAGTTCGCAACATCATATGTTTAAGATATTCTTTTTGATCCATAATATACCTCCTAGTATACTTTTGCAAAATCGTACAAATCACTATCTGACATGTACTCTCCATTATTGTTAACGCTCAACCTAGGGGTCTGTGTTTCCCCTGAGTCGAGAATATCACCAAGAGTATCTGTGTATGCCCTAACCACCATCAGTAAGTTTGGAGCATCTTTCTTGGATATAAATGCTGTTTGAGCAGTCAGATTAGGATTTGGGTTTGGTGTGTGAATATATAAACCATCAAAATATGACTTGTCCGGATCTACAAACCCCCTAACCACAACAAGCTCGTCATTAACCGTCATGTTAATATATAACACAATCCTATCCAACTTTGGATTATAATCCCCCATAATATACTTGTATTTAATTGAATATACTTTGGGAATACGCTTAATAGAACCTCTCGGCTTACCTTTAGTCTTCTTTCTGACTTTACTTACTGCCATCAACATCTCCTTTATTATTTTCGTATTCTCCAATCCATATCGTCTTTATAAGATTTATATGCACGGATCAATATGAATATATTGATTATGATCGAAACTATTGATAAAAATATAGCCATTCTATAATCTCCTTTAGAAAAAAAGAGGACAATTGTTGTCCTCGTAGAATTATTTACTCATACTGAATAATTTAGCAGTTAATACCTCAACTCCCATATACCAATACCAATAAATCCGCCATACGGCCCAAATATCACCCGTGTCTTCATAATGAAATACATTTGCCATAATTCGGCTTACATTGTATTCGATCTTAGAAAGAATCTTGAATTCCTTCTGACCAACAACATGTGCCTTATTTGCTGACAACTCAATTTCTTGTGTAGTTTCACGGATAAGTTCAATAGCCTTATCACGTTGCTTAGTGTCAATATATTTTTGAATAAGTCCTGCTCGCTTATTCACAATACGTTTAAGTAATAAACCTACGCGTACGTAATTGTCATCTTGTGTTAAAGTTTGTGTATATAGCATAATTGCTACCTCCTTTTCTATATACGCCATGTATAAACTGCGAAAAAAAAAGAAGAGGTGGAGTTGAACCACCGACCCCGCATTTCTGCGTGCTCTCCCGCTGAGCTATCTTCTTTCATTATAGTGTGTGTAATTTCTGCGAAAAAAAAGAAAGGGACTTGCGTCCCCACCGATTATAATGATTTATAGAAATTAACCAGTTCTTCGGAATCTTTCTCAACTTCCATACATCGTTGAGTGATTTGATCACAAAGTTCCTTAACTTCTGTTTCATCAATATCAGTGACGGGCGCAAATCCCATTTCTGTATTTGTAGAAATATTTTCCATTGTGCTCCATGTATCATATACTTTGTAACTACGTGTAAACACTTCTTCGTAAGTAACGCAATCTAATAAAGTTTTGAGTTCGTTTTTTAATCGTTTATAAAGATTTAGATAATAATCTTTAACATATAGATTAACAGCACTATGCGCTAATCCAATATCAATTAATTTACCTAACATCTTTTCTAACTCATAATCTTCGTACATCAAAGCTAATTTGATCATGTTTTCTTGATTTAGTGTAAGTTGTTGTTTTTCAGTCATGATAATGACCCTCCTTAAATATCTTTTCATTATCACCCCTGTAATTTCTGCGAAAAAAGAAGGGGAGCCATGTAGGCCCCGCTTCAATCCTATTTGCCTTTTCTGTTGAGATATTCCCGAGGGCTCATATTATAGTTGTTGTCATGATTAGAAATTTCTTTTTGTAACTTATTGTATTTATTTAAATACTTATTAATTTTCTTATCAGTCTTACCACCATTCTTTTGATAACGTTCCTGAGCCACTCTTCGTAACTCTTCAGCCTTGTTATACTTTTTAGCGCCCTTTACTTTTTCTTTAAGACGCCATTTAGTATAACCACCATTGTTGGTTCCGTCACCTTTGTGTTCTTTGTTAATATCCTTAACAATTCCCTTGGCTTGTTTCTTTAACTTTTTATAGGACTCATGATTGGCTCTTAAGTCAGCATGACGACTTCTTACACCCCATTTCATTCCCTTAATGCCAAAGTGCTCTAACACATCATCAGAATTGTCAGTATGAATTAGTTTATCCCCGTTGATAAGTTTCATAGTTTACCCTCCATATCCTCAGCGTCGTCTAGATAGTTGTCGTCAATCCATTGAGCAGATTGCGGAGAACCGATACGAGAATATCCGTCCACTTTCTCATAGACACGCACACGAGAACCTTTCTTGAATAGTTCTTTTTCTTCAGCACCAGCGAATGGTTGAGCTTCGACCCAGTAGTCCTCTGTGATAGTCGCTTCGTAATATGGTTGTTCGCTTGATGGTAAGTGCGTACCAACATTCAACTCATGCTCAAAAGCATTTTCCGCGATCTCAATTTGAGGAGGGTTAGGGACACGAGATCCACCGTTGTAACGATAGAAGTAGAAATATGGTTGACCGTTATATCCCCAGATTTCATCGTGGTTATTACGAGTGATACCATTATATCCATAGTTACAGTGGATAATAGTTCCTTCTGAGTCTAAGAAAATACCTGTGTGACCAAATGCCCCCGCAGAATATCCCTTTTGTCCCCAGATGAAAATATCACCAGCTTGTACGTCAGCTTCTTGGTTTTCTGCCAACAGTACCCAGCCATTTTGCAACAACCAATCATGCATTGTCTCAGTTGAGCAAGGCCAAGGTAGAGTACTCATACCACCGGCTACACCAGCGTAGTACATTGATGAAGAACAGTCGAATGAGTCTGGCCCAGTACGACGTTCCATAGAATATGTTACTTTTCCTTCGCGAGCTAGCATCCAAGCTAGAATTGCGGATGGATTTACTACCATTTAGTTACCTCCATTAAATTCTAGGACTACCGTTACCGATATTTAGAGTAGATTGTTTGTTTACCTTACGTGCTTTATCACGAAGCTTAGTCCAACGATCTGTACGAGATTTAACCTTTTGGTCAATCAATTTACCGTAAGCGTTCTTTTGGAATTTCTTAAGAATTTCTGGCGTTACTTTGTTTTTACCATGGATTTTTTCCAAGGTCTTATAGTCTGCCGGACCGTTAAGCGCTTGAGTGTCCTTAACAGATTTGATATATGCCAAATCGGCATCATCTTTATGTAAATCATCTGCTGACGCAACATCCACTGCATCGACATCGTAGTTTTCGATACGGTTTTTACGCCATTTCATACCCTTTTTACCATAGTGTTGGATTACGCTTTGTGAATCGTCAATTGCTGTATATGTCATATTTAGTTTCCTCCTGCTTCAGTTACTGCTTTCTTGAAGTCGTTCGGGTTAAGATGAACGACGTCTTGCCACTTTAAAATTTCTACGATCCCGTTCTTGTGGTAATCCGAGAACAGTTTGTAGATGTCGGTGGTATCTTTAGGAATTGTGAGTGGTTTATTCACAGTAACCATAGCGAAGTCACCTTCCCAACCCTCAGCTTCGTAATTAGGAATACGAAGTTTTATTTGAGCTCCTGGGAAATATGATTCACCAAGTTCACCTTCTTTAAGGTATTGGATAAGAGTTGCGAATTGGTTGTCGTAAATAAACGGAGAGCGCAAGTTAACGTCTAACAAAGTAGACATCAAAGTGTGCTCATTACGATATTGAAGATCTTGAATAAGATATTTACCAATTTCTTCATCAGTTTGTTGCTTCATATCTTCTGTTAAGACATAAGGATATTCGTAGCGGAAATATGGATTGTTATCCACAACCGCTACCTTAGTCCCTTCTTCATCTTCGAAGCGTTCTAGTTTAAACATAAATTAACCTCGTTATCTAGTAATTTGGTCTGGCCACGGATCGTCCGTAGTATAAGTCATAGTTGTAAATCGAATATCTCCAATATCACGATCTGTTGGTACGTCGTTCAGGAATTGCAAGCGCACTTGTCTCGAATCGGTAATACCACCAACGTAGAATGTACCGTAAGGAACACCCTTATCGTTTGTCATATTTCCCAGTTTAGATCCTGTAGGGATAAACCCTTCTTTAAGTCCTCCTTGAGGAATGATCGTTACAAATTTGTTACGGTCTGACGGGTGATCCGCATATCCAGCAGCTCCTCTTCGTTTGATACCGAACCAACCCCAAGACAATCCACCCCAAGTGAGTTCGACAGTGGAGTTGACACGACGGAATGTCAATACCGCACCATTTAGAGGAGAACCTGTCATCGGCATTTTAACCGCTCCAGTATCACCATATAGCACACGCCAACAATTTCGTGCTTGATTACGATCCGCATTTTCAGCATACATCTGTGTCTTGATCCATTTCAATGCCCCGTTCTTACGAAGTCGGTCGACATATACAGATCCGATTGGGATATTCTTAAGAGTTGTGATGTTATCACCATCATATGGATAATTATCCCCAAAGACAGTATCTACATTATTACCCGCAACAATTGTAGTACCGCCACCAGATCCTCCATTTACGGCTTTGATAGCCTCGGTCATAGATGACCGAGTGACAAATGGGTCTCCACCATTACGTAATTTATCATCAACCACCGCGTCAATACCAAGAGCTAAGTGTTGGTTCTTGATATTAGTTGTCATTTGGGTTACGAGATTTTCGTAAGTTGGGAAAATAGCATACAAGTCATTTAGTTTCTTGTATTCTGATGGGATTTCTACAGTTGGAGCTGGACGGTTTTCAAGCGTTGTTACACGACCATCAACATCGCTAACTTGGGATTGTAGACCGGTAACGTCAGATTTAACCTGATTGAGTTCTGGCTTAGTAGCGAAGTTAGTAGTGTCAATAGTAGCGGCTTCTCCAGGAGGGCCGGCAGGACCAGCGGGTCCAACAGGACCGGGTTGTCCATCTTCACCTTTAGGGCCACGCTCACCGGTTTCTCCTTTGTCACCTTTAGGGCCAGGAGGACCTTGGATACCTTGTTCACCTTGAGGACCTGGTTGTCCATCTTCACCTTTAGGACCACGCTCACCGGTTTCTCCCTTAGGTCCAGGAGTACCGGGTCCGCCAGTGCCACTCTCTTTCAATGTCTTGATACTTTCGGCTTGTTTCGCCAAAACATCAGCTTGCTGAATTAATGACTCGCGAAGTGTAGTGACTTCGGAATTGGTTGGAATATTAGATGGAACCCTAATAAGTTCTGTATCTCCATTATATAAAATTGTCGAATTTTCACCA
>QWCW01000029.1_pt1 | contig 60473 bp, 63 predicted proteins | sample 1972691 | NCBI WGS metagenome assembly QWCW01 (sample SAMN09866698, study PRJNA288562) | Human oral metagenome isolate pre2_saliva, whole genome shotgun sequencing... | reverse complement strand
TGAAGTCCCCTCTGTACGGCTGTTAAACAGTCTTGCTCTTGGAAGAAGAGGAAGATTTGCAATCTGTTGTTTTACAGTGTCAAAAGTAAAAAGATATTTCTATAAAAGCAAAATAAAGACGTAAAATAACATAAGTTTAACATTTAAAAGCTAAATACTTACTTCTTAAACTCCATTAAATGGTAGTATAATTACCTATTTGTTATTAGAAAATACCTTGTAACTCTCGCACCTTCTATTCGTGAATACCATTTTGTTAGTACAAAAATATTTACAAGAAAAACATATTCTCAACGTCTTATTTGCATCTTCGGAGTAAAAAGTGGGTCAAAAAGTGGGTCAAACGCACAAAATTATATGTCACCACTGATAAACAACATTATATAACCTTGACATTTACAAGAGCAACGGATATTTTAATCTTCATTCTTACTAAAGTGGTTCCCAGTATTTTAAATTATATTTGTTATTATCAAAGTTATCAGGAACAACTATAGCACAAGTAAATCTTGCTCTTGTTATAGCAACATATAATTTTCTTAATGCCTCCTTTGAAAGCGCGCTGTCTTTAGATAAAAACTTGACAATAGTTTCTGTAGGATAGATTATTACTGCATCATATTCTAATCCTTTAGATTCTGCATAATTTAAATATTCATCTGTTTTAATTTTATCTTTTGATGTTATATTCCATATTAGACTAATAGGATTACAATAATTAATGTATTCTTGTTCTTTTTCTTCTGATAAGAGAAACATTCCCTTGCGTTTCGTGTATTTTTTCCTGCGTTCATTACATGAAGCGCAATTACAAGCTTGAGTCTTAGGAAATTCAGGCATTAGAATATTTGCAAAAGAACAAATATCATCGCAGCACCGGTGGCTTTTTTGTAAGGATGTATAATCAATTTTTATATACTCATGTTTTGCTGTGTTAATATATTTCTGAGCATACTTATCTGGGCAGCCATTATAATCCTTATTCTTTGATCCATAATTTGTTGAATATGTATTTTGCCTAGGATCACCGCACAAGACAATATCTAATTTTTGATTCTTTGATAATAACTTAATAATTTCAAAATCCCAACCTGATAAATCCTGAGATTCATCTATGTATATTGCACTAAACACATTAACTATTCTTTCTAGAAGATCATCTTTATTTTTCTTATAGCATTCTATAGCAAATTCACTTAATTTGTCTGAATAAATATTCTGTTTATTGCTGGTAAAATATTTCTTCCACAAATCATTTTTCTTATAAGTTTTGAAATATTTTCCGTCTTTAGTTTTACATATGCCTGAAGGTGTTTCTGTAAAGTGTAATCCTATATGTACGCTATATAGTTCTTCTAAAACATCCCCTTTAAATGGCCTAATCCAGTAATCTAACAGAAAAGTATACCAGCCCATCAGACGAATATTACTTGGCATACTATTACAATTGTTTATTATTTTAGATTTGATACTTTCTTGATTTTTGGTAGTATAGGTTATGATGCCGATTTTCTTATCAAGATTTTTATCTAACAATCGTTTAGTCACTTGTTCAAGGATAAGGCTGGTTTTACCAGCTCCTGCAGCTGCTATATAGATTATATTATTGCTCATTTCTAATCCAGTCAATTGAGTCTTTTATATATTGTGGGGTTTCAAAATCATAGTTATCTATATTTGACAAAATTCGATATGCCCATTGAGTTTTATTATTTTTCATATATTTTTCCAAAGATTCAGTAGTATCATTTTCAACTGTTTTTTTACGTACGGCATTAGAAAGTTGCTGTATTTTGTTTTTGTTGGAATTTATAAAACAAGGTTCTATCGTTGTATTATTTACAAAATCATTATCAGTAAATATTTGTATACAATTAGGCATATCTTCAAGTCCACGTAGTTTTATTAAATCATCTCGGTTTTTGTTGTCATTATCAGTCAGTATAGCTATTTTTTTTTCAAATTCTTTGGCTAGATTAGCATAGGCTTTAAAGCCAACACCTTCTACAGATATTAATTCTATTCCATCATCAAATGGATGACAAGAATATTTTTTGTGATAATAATATGTAACTATCATTTCGTCTGTTGGCCCTTCTACTAAGATTGCGGACTTACACAAGATTAATCGTAATGTTGGATAATTTGACACCTTTGTAAAGAATGCAGCTTCCTTACTATTTTCCTCTATTGTTTTACAAGATATCTGATAATTATTGTTGTTAATTAGCAAGAGATTCTCTAAATTAAGTTTGTTAGCTATAAAATTATTATGTGTTGTGATAATAAGCTGTGTATCATCATCAATGGTACTTTTTATTTTGTTAAGAAGTTCATACATCTTTGTATGAGAAAGATGAGATTCAGGCTCCTCAATAATTACCACTTTTTCCTTATTGATATCGCTATTTTTTTCCAGAGATAACATCGTCTTTAAGATACATAAGTCGCCAGCTCCTATTTGCTCGACAGGAATATCCTTATATAAAGGCCTTATAATATTTCTAGTTATTATATTTGAAGTAACATCTATAGAAACTTTTAAATCTGCTTTCTGCTGTCCAATAGCAGTATTGACATCCTTTAGTTTTTCGTTACGTTCAAAATCATCTCTCAATTGGCGAAGACCCGTTTTTATTTTTAAATTATCTTCATCGCCAAGATATATTCGTACTAAAGAAGAAACATAATTGTTTGAAGATGAATTAAAATAGGAAGAACTAGAATCTACAATCAATATAGAATATGGTATTAATCTCTGAATTACTTTCTTATCAGAGAACCAATTACGTTCTATCTTATAATATTCACATGGTATTTGCTTAATGGTGTCCTTTTCCTTCTCATATAAATCTGCAAAAGACTCTTCGTCGAAGCATATCTTTAACTGTATTCCATTGCTATTTTCATGAAGAAGATTATTTTTTCCTGAAAATTCTGTATTTTTCCCATCAAAATAGACCTCTATAATAATTTCAGGTAACACTTTGTGTATTTCATATTGTTTAATAGTTTCAATGTTAAATAAAGATGGAACTATTTCTAATTGATTGAGACCATAACCAAGTACTAAAGTTAATGCTTCAATTATGGTACTTTTACCAACTCCATTATTTCCTACTATCACATTTGAATCTTTTCTAAAGTGTATGTTGGCCTGCTGTATACCTTTGTAGTTTCTTATTACCAATTGTTTAATCATTGTTTTTGATAGAATAGATTTTAATAAATTTGTTTATAGTTTTATTGTACTTTGATAGCTCAAAGTAAACGATTGCAAATATACTTATTTTTTTTGAATCATAGTTATTTAATAAACTTTTTTTACATTTTCGTTGTGCAACATAAATATTAGTTTCACATTGCTTCATCAGCCAGTGATTATAAAGCAAGTAAAAGCAATATATTTTTTGTATATTTCACAATTACATTAGATTGTTAGATTTTAATAGTTAATAATTCGTCTATGTTAGTTAAATAGTTGGGAGTACGTTGTTCACATTTTGATGCCCACATTTGTTTTCCTATTTCTTCTACTCCTAACTGTATTGTCTTTGTTCCATAACGCTGATTTATCCTATCAATCACTTGCATCAAATTATGACGTTCTTGTCGATTTATGACAGGATCGAAAAGATTTTGCTCTAAGACGTTATCAGGTGTAATATTACTCAATATAACTCCTGATTTTTTATACTTTATGCCTGGGATATATATGTCCTTTAGAATAGTAATAGCCATATTGGTAATTTCCAATGTGTCTGCCGTCGGCGTTGGCAAGGTATAAGTTAGAATATTACTGTATTTAGGTAAGTCTTCACGGAATCTATTACTAGTAATAAATACTGTCACACTTTGGCAGAAAGATCGTTGTCCACGCAATTTGTTGGCACTAGCTGATGCAAAATGGGCAACTGACGCTTTGAGTTCTTGAAACTCAGAAATCATATTTCCAAAACTTCGGCTTGTACAGATACTTTGTTTAGCAATTATCTCAGTAGTGTCAATACAATCGATGCCATTTAACTCACGCCATGTTTGTACAGCAGGTAAGGTAAAGTGACTTTTAACCCACCCTTCACTCTTATCTGCAAATTCTAATGGAGTATGAATGCCATAGTATTCTAATTTCGCCAAAGTTTTTCTACCTATTCCCCATACATCGGAAAGGTTGAAAAGTTCTAAAGCCTTACGCCGTTTTTCTTCAGTGTCAATCATACAGACTGAGTGGTATCCATTGTGCTGCTTAGCAAACTTACTACCCATTTTCGCTAAAGTTTTGGAGGGAGCAATACCTACACTCACAGGTACGTCGACCCAAAGATTAATCTTTTCTGCTAGTTCACGCATATAGTTTTCCAGATTATACATCTTTTCATACCCCTTTAAATCACAAAAGCTTTCATCAATACTGTAATTTTCTACATGATGTATGCTTTTACGTAGGATAGAAATGATACGGCGTGACATTGCTGCATAGAGCATCATATTAGTAGAGAACAGTTTTACATCGTTTTGTTCTATAATGTTTTGAACCTTAAAAACAGGATCACCTCGACGTAAGCCAAGTTTCTTTGCTTCGGGTGTAAGTGCAACGATATTACCATCGTTACTTGAAAGAACGCACACAGGTTTACCAGACAAACCAGGATGGAATGCCTTTTCTACAGAACAAAAGAAACTATTGCAATCTACAAGTGCCCACATAATCGTTTTAAACTCTCGGCTTATGAATTGTATAGGTGACAACTCCCCATACAGAAAAATCATCACACTCTTTTACTTCAATAGGTTGATAGTCAGGATTTGCAGGATATAGCCACACCCTGCCATCCTTTTGCAATACATGTTTAATAGTATATTCACCATTCAACTCACAGACGGCTACTTCATGCTTGCTGGGAGAACGATTGCTTTTATCAACTATAATGATGTCCCCATCGTAGATCTTCGCATCAATCATAGAGTTTCCTTTCACCCTAATCAAGAAGGAAGCCTCAGGATTTGGACAGAGCATTCGTAGTATATCTACATCCTGAGCTTGTTCGTCAGTATCAAGTGCTAGAGGGAATCCTGCTACAAGTCGTGCATTGTCAAACATAGGTAAGACCATAGGCTGGATGTTAGATACAGGACAAACGCTTCCAAGAGCTTGTAATGCTTTCATTTCAAGTTCTTCATTGCTGTGATTAAAATTCTGCTCTATGGTATCATTCATTGTTTGAGTAGTATAATCATGAATACCTTTATCATCAGAAGATACTTTCTTAATTGTCATATTGCTCCCATTTCCTATGTAATTACTATTATGTACCATCCTATCATTGTAATTTATCTTGCAAAGATACAACCTTTATTAGAAGTATAATTACTAGTACTGATATAAAATTTAAATTAAATGGCTGTCTCTTTTGTATTTTGTGATATAGTTTGAAGGACTTTTGCATTCATTAGTAGGTATAAAATAGATAATTGATTAACTTTGAAACAAAAGTTATCAAGTATGATTATTAAGCGAACCATTAAATACTCTATTCAAAATCAACAAAAAGCTGGCAGTCGAGTCCGTATGAGGGTCTCATATGGGGGAAATAGAGTCGATTTCCAGACAGGTGTACTACTCAATAGACTTTGTTGGGATGAGAAACTGCAGCGTGTAATATCTTCAGATTCAAACACTACAATTGCTAATGACTTAAATGAGCATCTATCCCAGATGCTTTTTACAATGATTGATGTATTTCGTAATTTCGAGTTACGGCAGATTGTACCTACACCAGCAGAATTAAGACTTGCTTTTCAACAAAAAAGTAATTCACAGGCACAAATAGTGGCAGATTCTAACGAAAAACATAGAATTATAAATGTTCAACAAGTAGATAATAATAAGCCAAAGCAGAAAAAGAATGAGTTCTGGAAGAATTTTGATGAGTTTGTTAAAGTGAATGGAAAACTCAATGATTGGACTCCTGCAACTTTTGAGAAGTTTGCTGCTCTTCGCAATCATTTGTCAGAGTTTAATAAGAAACTCAGCTTTGAAAAGTTCGATGAGAATGGAATAGCCGACTTTATCGACTACTTAGGTAAAAAGGGGATGAAAAATAGTACTATTAACAAGCAGCTGGGTTTCTTACGTTGGTTTCTCCGATGGTGTTACGAGAAAGGATATCATACGAATCATACCTTTGAATATTTCAAGCCAAAATTGAAAAATGCAAGTAAACGTGTTATATTCTTAACACAGGAAGAACTTGAAAAGGTTGAGAACTTGACTATTCCAAAGCAATACACTTCGCTTGAATCTGTCCGTGATGTTTTCCTTTTTTGTTGCTATACAGGTCTGAGATATTCTGATGTATACAACCTCACGTGGGATGACATTCATAATGGAAAAATTGAGATTGTAACTGTAAAGACTGCCGACCGAATTATGATAGAACTTAATAGTAAATCACAGGCTATTTTGAATAAATACTCTGAAATATCTTTTCCAGGGAAAAAGGTTTTACCAGTTATCAGTAATCAAAAGATGAATACAAGGCTTCATACGCTTTGTAAGTTAGCAGGGATTAATGAACCCATTAAGGCTACCCATTATGAAGGAAATAAACGAGTTGATGAGGTTAAGCCTAAATATGAACTTGTAGGGACCCATTGTGGTCGACGTACATTTATATGTACTGCACTTTCTAAGGGTATACCACCAAGTGTAGTAATGAAATGGACTGGGCATAGTGATTATAAAGCAATGAAGCCATATATCGATATTGCAGACGAGGTTAAGTCTTCATACATGAAGCAGTTTGATGAATAGCATTACTTTTTTTGTCTATATGGAATAAAATTTATTATCTTTGTAGAGTCGTTTCTAAGCACTTTAATACAATTACTGGTCAAATTATTGCTGTATACCCAGTACACTTTAATATATTCTCTAAAACGACAACATGCTGGCATCTTGCCACAAGTAAGTATTAACGTGTTAAAGTGGAAACAATGGAAATATCGGAAGCATTATTAAGCACTCCTCTGGCTCAATTGTCAGTGAAAGATTTTGTCACTCTTTTGGAAGCATACAGAGAAAACTCTAAATTTATGAAAGAACAACTTTTCGATGAAGAAGTATGGTTGTCTGGCTATAAATCTCTTGCAAAGTTTTTGAACTGTAGTGTACCAACTGTGTGTCGAATTGTTAAAAGTGGCAAGTTAGATGCGGCTACAAGAAAAGTCGGGGGGACTTATTGGTTTAATAAAAGTATGTTAGTTCATTTACTAAAACTGAAGAATATGTCAGATTAATCTGTCAACAATAGAAGTTTATACTTGCTTTACATAATTGGCTCTATAACAAATCGTGTGGGTAATCCAGTTTAAGCTCCCCTGTTATGAAATAGACCATATACTTAAAGTATTCTGTATTAATGAATCTTCTTGCCCTCATTTTAACATGTTGTTTCTGATAAACCTAAAGTCCGTGTTAATATTTGATACTATTTATAGGACAAAGGTAATGTGTTTATCTGAGTTTTCTATAATTACCCAAACAATTCGTTATAGAGCCACATAATTAATCACCAAATTTAACTGTAATATACACATTAAAGTGCCAATTCGCTATGACCGACCTCTATTGTATTGCACTTATTGAGAACTGGCACTATTTAGGAAATTACTCTACTATCTTATATATGTTAGATTGATTTACACCCTTACTTACACAAGTTGTGTGTTTATGGTTGAGATGTTTTAGCATATAAGGAAAGTGAAGTTAAATCGAATGATTATTTGTACAATTGGTATATAAATCTAAAAGTAAATCAGCATACGAGTCAGTGTTAGGTTGGAAGGAAAGCTTATTTATCAAACCTTGTGTTTCATCAGTTATATTTACATCTTCTTCTTTGTTATTTCTGTCAAAATAATGAAGACATATTCTGTCATAACAAATAAAATCATTCATTTCATTTAAAATTTTGCAATCATCATTTTTTTTCGAATCCTTCCAGGCTAACAAATTAGGTGTTTCATTATTCATCTGTTCGTGTAAAGAATCAAAGAAAGAATCTATATTAGCAGTGTTTGCCTCTAATGTATAATGATCTAGTTCTGACCTACTTGTTAGGCTATCTATATTAATATGGAGTTTGTTTTCGCCTTTGTGTGGTAAATCGATGCGTAAAAGAATAGGATTAAAATCTTTGTCAAATAAATAAACCTTAAGTTGTGTTGTATATGATTCTGATCCTCTAACACTATTTTTTTCACCATTAAGTGGGGAACACGTTGGTCTTTCTATCTTGTAGATACAAGAATCTTGTAAATTTTTTAATAAAAAATCTACCAATTTAGAAAAACCTATTGGGAAAACCTCCATTGTCTTAGAATCAAGTAATAAAGCAATAAGAGTTGAAAAAGCGCAATATCCTCGCAATAAAATTATACACGGATATAATAAAGTGTAATGCTTGATATAATTTTCATGATTTTCAATCTTGTCACTAAAACAAACAGCGTTGATAATTGTAGGAAAACACTTATAATCGTACTGATATTTAAGCGGCTTTCTTCCACAAAACTGTTCTAAACTCATATCTTTTTCACATGCCTGATTGTATCTAAGGAAATATTGTGAAACTAGATTTACGTGAGTCATAAGATATTCAAATAAATTGTTAGATAATTTGTTAATTTCAATCGAAATATTCTCTTTGATTAATTCATCATATAAATCTTTATAAATATTATTCAAGGATTTATTCCACCTATTTATCTGTAAACTTTGATATTTATAAGAGTTTTGTTTTATTACAAAATTCTTTCGCTCTTCATCCAGATATGAAAATGTATATATTTGTAATAGTTCTTCGTTTTTGGGGTCTTTAAAACAGATTTTATCAGCTTGTAAAGCTGTTAATATTTCTTCTCTATTTAAATTACATGGATATGGTAAGTTGAATTCTTCTATTATTTCCACAAGAGCATCAGTATTCTCGTCAAAATCTTGAACATAAAATGCTAATTTCTTCCAGATCAACCTTTCATAGTTAGTTAACTCTTTGTTAAAATTAATCTTTTTCATTGTCTTATTATTTTTAAATATATAATTGGGTTTAAAATTACAATAATATTATTAAACACACACACTTTTATCGTTTTTAAACATATAAGTATAGAATAAACATTATGTTTCTTCATATAAATAATAGTAATACACCTAATTTATAAGTTAGTATTATTTTATTATTATCATAATTTAATTTTATAAATCCTTGTGTGGTTAATTAATTATCTCTATTTTTGCAACATCGTATTTCATTGCTGACCCCTGTTGTTTAGGTGTAAAGGCAGACTTGTACTGTTGTCAGCGAATTACATGTTATGGGGTCCCTCTCCAATGGGCTATAGCTCAAGTGACCTACCAAACTATGGAGATTGTTGTTTTAGCAGGTTTTCTTTAAAACCGCAACAATCATGTCCTTCAAGGACACATAGAAAATGTAACGTGTATTTAAAATATGGTAAAATGAAGAATTTTTATTTTGTAATTGCAGCTATGACAAGATACTTGTCCATATCTGCGTCACAGGTTTTGTGTCACTCTATTTCTTGTAATAGAGTTGTGGTTGTATTTTCTATATTAGGAGGTGACGTATGAAAAAACAATCAAAGCAAACAATTCCAGATAGTGTAAAAGATAATAAGATTATTCTCTTTGCTAATCAGAAAGGTGGTGTTGGAAAGACTACTCTTTGCGGCTTGTTTTCTAATTATCTATCTGTTATTCGTGAAGTGCCACTACTTGTAGTAGATGCTGATCCGCAACAAACCTATTCTAATCGTAGAAAAGATGACCTTCGGAGAGAACAGAATGTACCATATACAGTACAATCAGTAACTATTAAGAGTCCTTCAAGCACACGACTTATAATGCAGGAACTGAAGACATTGCCAGGTACAACCATTATTGACACTCCTGGCAGTTTAACTCAAGAAGGAATGTTAGAGTTATTAATGAATGCAGACTACATTATCTGTCCATATTACTACGACCTTAACACTCTTGACTCTACACGTGCTTTCACCCTTGCTGTTCTTCGCCTAAGATTAGCAAATCCTCAGATTAAAGCAAAATTCATATTTATCTGTAATAAGTTTGATGTACGTGTTGGTATAGGGAATGAGAAGAAAGCATGGAAACTGGTAGATGAGTACTTGATGAAGTTTGGTATTCTTGCACCTCGTATTGGCAATTATGTAGATTTACAACGCTATAATACGATAAATAATAGTGATAATGCCAATAAACTTACAAAACAATGCTTTGATTTTATTTATAGAACCATATATAATATTGAAGACAATGACAAAGTATAAATCAGATATAGCGGAATCTGCATCATCAATGATGCAGCTACCAGATACTCTTGAAGGGATGTTACGAGATATTCATGGACAAACAGAAGTCACTAATAGTCAGTCAGAAAATAAAGAAGGAAACTTTTCTGTTAAAAAAACAGTTTCTTCGCAAACAAAGAAAAACGACAAATTGAATGCAAAGAATGAAAACATTAATGATTCTACAATTGTTGGTGATGAATTATGGACTTCATTTTGTAAACAATGTGTTTATGAAGAACAACTTCCTAAAACAGTAGGGAAAGATGGAGTTACAAGCTTTTGCAAAATTGACAAAGATATTCTAGCAACATTCAAACGATATATTGTTGAGGGGTATTCCACTCAGACTGTAGTTAATGCAATTCTTCGAAGTTTCATCTTACATTATAAGAAGGAATTTAATCAATATAGGAAAGTCGAGAAACCATTGTTATAGGGTCTTAGAATGTCTATATGCGATTTCAACCATATAAGCAAACTACTTCTGTCATTTATTGTGAGATGGAGTTTAGTGATAACAGTCGCTGTAGTTACATGGGCAACTATGCTATCAACCTCACGTAACGAAGTAGAACATCTATATGAACAAGGAAAGCAATTGTATCAGCAAAACGTAGAATCAACTTATAACGTAAATTCTCAAGCTACAACAGATAGCTTGATTACGGCTATAATAGAAAGAAAAGAATATGAGTAGAACTGCAACTATCTGGAATAATGAGAATGAACAATTCCTAATAGAAAATTTTGCCTTTATTACTAATCGTAGGTTGTCAGAACAACTTGACATTTCGATATCTTCTATCAAGAAGAAAGCTCACGAATTGGGATTAAATAAAGGTTGCGTCAAAAGGAAAATCATACCATCTTTAGAGAAGGACGTACTAAAGATGTCAAAAACAAACTCCTATCGGTTTGTTGCCGAAATGCTGAGTATTTCCTTATCATCTGTTAGCAACATTATCAATAATGCAGCGAGCAAGGGGTATAAAAAAAGAAGTAAACAAGATACAGGTAAGATTATGTCAGAAACACGTAAGCGTATAATAAAGAAAGAGCGTGCTCGTGCAGTTTTTGGATTGGACCCAAAAACAAAGATAAAAGTTTATCCAAATAAACAAAAGTATCACATGAGGGATAGACTCAAACGATGTAGATATATTGTAGAACGTAATGGTATAGATGTCTTTTTCGATGATGAGACAAGGCGTCATAGTACAATAGAAGATGATGCACGTAGGTTGGGTTTCAATATTCAAAAAACGGTAATTGCTTTTTACCCTATAGATTTTGTTTTTGAAAACGGACCAGCAGAAGAACAGATAGCTGAAGAGCTTTTACATAATAAATATAAGTAATAATTAAAATCAAGGATTTATGTCACAATGCATTGGAAAGGTTATCGCCATTGGTGAAACCAGAACAGGAGAGAGTCAACGAGGTAAATGGGCTTCACAGCAGTGGGTCGTTGAGGAACAGAGTCAACAATACCCAGAAGTTTGGGTGTTAGAAACTTTTGGACAAGATAATATAGACAAGTTTGATGTCCATGTCGGCGATGTCGTTTCTGTTAAATACACAGCACGCTCAACAGAAAAGAATGGTATTTATTATCCTTCTAATCGACCTTGGGAAGTAGCAAAACAATAATTGCCTACCCTACTTTGTTATCATAATACGGACAGCTTCTATATAGCGGTCCGTATTTATTTTGTACTTGTAAGTAGATACTAAACTAAAAAATAAAAGGTAATACGTTATTAGTCCAGTAGTTTTCTTCTCTTTATTTTATATCTATTATTGAAGAGCCTCCGTTTGTGACTAAAATTGTACTTTTGTTGAAGTTTCTGCAAAGAACTTTTATTTGAACTTTATAATGTTGCAGAAAGTAATGAAATCAAAAGACTTATATTTATGTTTGGAATGTTCATGACCATAATTATCATTGGCTATGTTGGATATTATGGCTATAATATTATTCACGATCTCTATTTTGATAAGATAGGAGAAATCGTATCGACAGCTTCTATTGACGAGAAAGAAGTTGATATTAAAGAGGAACTTGGACATTTTACCCTATATGAGGCAGATGAAGATCACAGTAAGAAAGAGGACACAAAAGTAAGTTCTAATATTACTATAGAGGAAACTAATGCTCTACAAAACAATTCTCTTGATACAACAGATAGTAATAATTCCCTTCCAGTTATGTCTGGTGGAATTAAAGTTGAAGAATTACAGGAGATGCTAACTTCACTGGAGAATGATGAGGAAGGCTCCGATTATTATATTGTTGCCAGAACATTACAAAAAGGTGAAAGATAACACTTCATTTTTAAATACACTATAGGTTCAAAGCCAACCATCTTGCTACTGTTGTTTTGTAGTTGGTAAAAGGCTTCTTTTGTCGGTACTTTAATTCGAAATACTTAAAATTTACTTCAATGTTTCAATTAAAGCGTTATCAAGTACTTGCAAACTACAAAGCAAGTAAGTTTAAAACTACTCTCAATCGTGCTTTTACCCTATTTATGCTTGGGTTCATAGGCGGCGTACAGGCATTTGCACAGAGTCGTGGAGCAGGTGGCTTCACTTCTGCTACGACAGAAATTAACAGTTATGCGGAACCAGTCAAGAAGCTTATGTATGCAATCGCAGCAGTCATAGCTCTGATTGGTGCATTCAATGTCTATTTTAAGATGCAAAATGGTGATCAGGATGTTAAGAAAACCATTATGATGACAATTGGAGGATGTGTAGCTATGGTTGCTATGGCAACAGCTCTCCCTATGTTCTTTAAGTAGGTTAGAAGTAGGATATACCCGATATAGTCTCCAGCTTTAGGAGTCTTTATCGGTGTATATCATTGTTGTATCAAGAATAGACTTTTCTCTAATATAATGGATGAGTTCAATAACTATCCTGTCTACAAAGGATTACAGAAACCCTTAGAGTTTATGGGGATACGTGGTAAATTCATATACTATGCAGCAGGAACATTCCTACTTGGATTTATAGGATTTCTCATGTTCAACATTTTACTAGGATTCTTCTCAGGAGCTGTTGCCTTAGTTGCCATTTCAGGTACAGGAATCATCATCATTTTTATTAAGCAAAAACTTGGACTACATGCAAAGAAACGTTACAAAGGTATAGTCCATTATGCTGGTTTATTTGAATATTAAGTATGGCAAAAAAGAAAGAAAGACCATTTGATAAGTTATATGCAGAACTAGAAGATATTAGAGATGCACGTGGGAATCTTATAAATACTGTTCTTTTTTCCAAGAACGGCAATTGGTCTGTTATCATAGAAATAGAGAATTCTATCCAGCAATACAGTACAGATACATCTCTCTACTATGCTTATACTGATATTCTCAATAATATCATACAGACTCTTGGGGAAGGCTATTGTATACAGAAACAGGATATCTTTTATAAACAAGGATATAATCGTGAAATTAACGATGATATGAACTTTCTCTATAAGTCATATTTCAAGTACTTTAGAGGTCGTGAATATACTAATATACGTACTTTTTTTATTATCACTCAGGAATTTAAGCAAAGTTCCTTTATTAAGTATGATCCCAAAGCATGGTTGGATTTTCATTCAAAGGTCAGTAAAGTAATCAACATATTGGCAGAGAAAAATATCTCTAGTCACAAATTAAATAAGAAAGAGGTTGCAGAATATGTACACCGATTTCTTGCTTTTGACTTTAAGCCACAGCCCTTCTCTATGAATAATATGACAGTGACGGATAAGTATATTAAGACAGGAGACAGAGCTATAAAATCCTTCTCTATAGTCAATATAGACACTATAGACTTACCGTCCTATATTCGCCCTTTCAATACTTTACCAGTTAATGGCTTTAGTATTGCAACAGATTTACTGTCATTTCTTGCGGACATTCCATCGACAGATTGTGTAGTGTATAATCAGGTCATACAGGTTCCACATCAGCGTTCTCTCATGAGGAAACTTCAGAGTAAGGCTAAACGTCATGATTCTATGCCTGATCCTAGTAATAAAATTGCTAAGGCGGATATCGATCACGTTCTTGACTTGCTTGCTAAAGAAAGCAAGTTACTCGTCTATTGCAACTTTAATATTATCGCATCTTGTCCTCTAACAAAAGTAAATGAGGTCGGATCGTTCATAGAAACAAAACTTTATGACTGTGGTATTATGCCCTCTAAGGCTTGTTATAACCAATTAGAGCTATTTTCCAACTCATTTCCAGGAATGTCATATTCCTTTAATAAGGATTACGACTTATTCCTAACTCTAGGCGATGCTGCTCTCTGCCTTTTCTATAAAGAACACATGAAGCATAGTGAGGAATCACGACTTAATGTATTCTATACTGACCGTCAGGGTATTCCTGTGTCTATTGATATTACAGGTAAGGAAGGAAAAATTAAGATGACCGACAATGCAAACTTTTTTTGTCTTGGTCCAAGTGGAAGCGGAAAAAGTTTCCACATGAATTCTGTTGTAGCTCAGCTTTTGATGCAGGATACTGACGTTGTAATGATTGATACAGGAGATAGTTATGAGGGTATCAGTCATTATTTTCAAGGTACATATATCACCTACAGTAAGGATAAACCTATTTCTATGAACCCTTTCTGTATTACTTCTGACGAGTACAATCTGAATTTTGGAGAGAAGAAACAGTTTCTCAAGTCCCTTATCTTCCTTATCTTTAAGGGTAATGAAGAGCCTACTAAAATAGAAGACAAGATAATTAACCAAACTTTGGTTGAGTATTATGATGAATATTTTCATCCATTTGAAAAGTTCTCAGAAAGAGAGAGGGAACGACTTCGTGAAAGATTACTTCTTGAAGAAAAAAAGAATGGAGAATATGAACGTTATGAGGAGAAGTTAGAGGAGAAGTATGGCAGTGACTATACTATAAGTGAGTTGGAAGGTATTTCATCTGATGATATAGTGGGTTCATCTGATAAAATTAAAGAAAGTAAGGAAACAGATGACTTGGAGTTTACTGATGAGGAAAAAGAACATCATGCGAAAATAGAACGTCAAGTTAACAAGCTGCGTAACATTGTCAATGATAAGGCAGCAACAGATGGAGAGAAGCAAAATGCTAATCGCCAACTTATTAGGCTTATGCCTGAGCTTATAGAAGGTAAGTATCTCATGCGTATAGAAAAGAAGATAGATAAGATGGAAAAGAAACGCAGAAAACTTCGGGTCTCAAATCTATCATTCAACACATACTATGAGTTTGCGTTAGAGCGTATACCTCAAATTATAACAGAAAAGAAAATCGAATTTGACATCGATAATTTTGCAGCTATATTGGAACAGTTCTACAAAGGTGGAGAGTTAGAATACACTTTGAACAATGAATTCAACAGCTCTCTCTTTGATGAGAAATTTATAGTTTTTGAGATAGATAAAATCAAAGATGATCCAATTCTTTTCCCTATTGTAGTCCTTATCATTATGGATGTGTTTTTGCAAAAAATGCGCTTGAAAAAAGGAAGGAAGGCTCTTATAATTGAAGAGGCGTGGAAGGCTATATCATCGCCAACGATGGCAGGATATATAAAGTACCTCTACAAAACTGTTCGTAAATTCAATGGAATTGCTGGAGTTGTTACACAGGAACTCAACGATGTGATAGATTCTCCTATTGTAAAAGAAGCTATTATTAATAATTCGGATGTGAAGATCCTTTTAGATCAGAGTAAGTTCAAGGATAGATATGAAGATATATCCTCTATATTAGGCTTAACAGAAGTACAGAAGCAGCAGATTTTCACAGTTAATGCTTTACCTTCAAAAGAAGGAATCCCTTATCACAAGGAGGTGTGGATAAGCCGAGGTCAAAACTCCGATGTCTATTCAGTAGAGGTCCCTCCAGAGTGGTACTGGGCATTTACAACAGAGCGTGTTGAGAAAGAAGCCTTAAAAATATACGAGCGTGCTTATAATAATAACATAGAACAGGCGATTGCGCACATAGAAGAGGATAGGAAAAGGATAAATCTTAGTAGATACTTCGATTTTGCTGTGCTCATCAATAAACATCAAAACATTATGGACCTATGGGACAAATAAGAAGATATACATTAGTTGTAATGGTGTTATTTTCAACATTACATATTAAAGCTTGGGTTAGAGTCGTCTATGACTGGAAAAGTACAGCAGCAGTAATGGGTAATACTACTTTTCAAACAGCAATAGAAGGTAGTCATAATGCTATATTGGACAATATTCGTAAAAAGCAAGATAAGATAATGTCTTATACAGCCTCTATGGAGTCTATTAAAGAACTGTATAGAATGTCTATGCAGAACATAGATGGATTTGGAGAAGAGTCTACTTACTATAAACAAATGGTTGAGAACTTTGCTCAGATACCAGGGAATACTGCCAATGCTGTTAAAGCTATAAATCGATGTCCTGGCATTAATTACATTAATAGCTTGAATGAGATTGTCAATATCCAAACAGATGTTGTAGGGTTGATAGAAAAGTTTATAGACATTGTGAATAATGGCAAGGTTGATTTTACTGAGTTTACAAGTGGTAAGACCAATGATAAACTTACATTACTACTTAAAAATGCACATTTGGGAAAAGGAGATGGTTATAATTTTCTTGATCGTTATCAGCGTCTGACCTTGGCTAATGAACTTTTAGCTCATATTATAGATATAAATACACGTCTACAGCAAATCATGTACATCTGTGAGTATTGTAGGACGTTTAGTAATTTCATATATAATATTGATCCACTCACATGGGCTACTTTCTTTCAAGGTAAGAATATGGTTGAGTCAGTTGTAAATGATTGGAAATATGAAATGAAAATATAGCAAATGAAAAAGATAATATTAATCTCGCTGTTATTTCTGTTCACCTATCATAGTTGGGCAGGCATCGTTGGACCAGATGATCTCCCTACAATCTCAGCATTGATAGAGCTTCATAAGCAGATGGCTAAAGCAGAAGAGTTATCTGTACATCAGGTTTCTGCAAGCTATTTGGAACAAGGAGTTGCAACTGAGAATACAACAAAGTTTCATGAGGTCCGTAAAACTCTTAACTCAAAACTTAACAATACACATCAATGGATTATCCTTGCAGCAGCAATGTCTAAAACCACTCTTGATGTGGGTAATGTAACGAAGGAATATATTCAGTTTACAAAGCTAATGAGTAATAATCTGTTCCGCAAACCACAGATTGCCTGGTATTTTGCAGAAACAAATTATAATGTGGCTAAGAGGATATCGCTATTGAAAAATTCAATTACCCTGTTGGTTGCTTCTGAAACTAATATTCTTAAAGCGTCATTAGATGAACGTATTGAGGTTATTAATAATATTCAAGAGCAGATAGCAGTAATCCGTAGTCTAATAAATCAAGCCCTCTTCTGGAGTAAATGTGTTAGTCTTGGCGGCTTTAGATATGACTATATCTGGGATATCCTTAATAGTGATGTCTATGATGGTATTGCAAAAGATATAATAAATAATTGGACAAGTAATATTTCATAAATATGAGAAAAGTTCTCTTTATCCTAATAACATTATTGGGTTCATTAAAATGCTTTGCACAATATCCTGTTCATGATAAACAAAAAGAGAATCAGATTCGCTCTATGGAACAAGGACATTGGGATTTTTCTCCTGATTGGTGGTACTATCTTTTTCATAAAAAATATAGTGGTGCCTCCCAACGCTGGGAATGGCATGGTTTTAAGTCTGGCTGGCGAGTACATTTTGATGAAAGTCGCTCTAATGTAAAAACAATAGGACCACGACGTGAGAAACAGATTGCTACACAATTATTAAAAGAAAAAATTGTGGAGAAGGAACGAGAAAAGATAGATGAACTCAATAAAGAAGAGATTGCACGTGCTGCAGATCGCAATGCAGACCTCGTATATGGCAAATATCAAGCTCTCTTCACAGACATGCAGTCATCAATTACGGAAGGTCTCACTTATTGTATGATAAAGAGTAAAGGTAAAATGGCTGGAAGTATAAAAGAACTTACTGATTGCAATGAGGTTATTACTTCCAATATCGACTATCTTCGTAAGACAGGAGTAGGATACGAACTTGAAAATGTAAAAAGAGAGAAAGGTTATGCAAAAGCTAAAAAAGATATGGAGCAACTTGTTAAAAAAGTGATTTCACTTGCACGTGTTGCAAGAGCATTTTATTAACTCCAAAGAAATAAATATTATGATTGACTTATTATTAAGTGTAGGTTTTATGCTGTCGGCCTTCACCAATCAACTGCTTACAATGGGTTTACCGGTGATTGATGAAAGTCTGGCAGAATTGATGAGTGTGATGAAATCATCCCCTACAAATGGACTATTCGGTGAGATGCAGAGCATGGCAAGAGGTTTAGGAATTACTCTTGCACTTTGTGTTGGTTCATATGAATGCTGGATGATGATGCTTGGTCGGCGAGGCATGGATGTAATGAAAATACTTCGCATCGTAGGGCTTGCTATCTGTATCCAAATGTCTCCATTTATATGTAGCGCTTTGGATGTTCCTGGTAATTGGCTTGAAAGCAGAACGCAAGGTATGGCAAAGGCTGCTAACAAGCAGGTTGCAACATTAGAAAGAGCTGTAGCAACAAAACAGCAAGAGTATATGGACTCTCTACGTAGTCAGCAATCTAAACAAGAGGAACAGAAGGCTGCACAGGACGCAGCAACGGAAGATGGACTTCTCGACAAAATTCAACATAGTGTAGAGAATATCGGAATCAGTATACAGAACTATGCGAAACAAGCTGCTGTTCTTATGGAAACTAAAATCAGCGAGTGGGCTAATGATGTCATCCGCTTTATTGGAGAAATTATTTTCCAGATGACCTATTACGGAATGCTTGTCGGACAACGAATTTTTCTCAGTGTACTAAAGCTATTCTGTCCAATAATGTTCGCACTTTCCATTGTTCCACCATGGAGAAATGCTTGGTCTCAGTGGATATCAAAATATCTATCAATCTCACTTTGGGGATTCTTAGTATATCTCATTGTGTACTATATTGATTTCCTTGTTATGTACTATCTAAAATCCGACCTTACAGCTTACAATCAATTGCTACACAATGCAGCCGATTGGAACAATATTGGAGCATTAGGAATGCAAGCGATTGGTACGACGTGTATGTATGTTGTCGGAATGTTGGCAGGTGCAAAGATTTTAGGAATGGTACCAGAAGTTTGCTCCTGGCTTATTCCTGGAGGCGTATCTTCTGGAACTGGTACAATGGCTGCAGGTGCAGCTGGAGGAGCCGTGTCTTCTGTAGGAGCCGCTACAGGAGCAGCTATAGGTGCTGCAACAGGGAATATTGGAGGTGCTATCATCGGTTCAAAAGCTGGAGAGCAAGCCACATCCACAAAAAAATAGTAGAATTGAAGTCAAAAACTTTATTATATGTTAATACAAAGTTTAGAAAAAAAGACAAAACTGGCCTTGATGACAGTATTGCTGACGATTGTTGGTAATGTTGTTATCTGCGGAATGCTCATTGTATATGGGGCAAGGATATTATTAGAAGAACGTAATCAGGTATATGTTCTTGATGGAGACATACCATTTCTTGCTAAGAGAAGCCTGCAGGAAGCAAATTTTGTAATGGAGGCAAAGGCTCATATTCAGCTATTCCATCAATATTTTTTTACTCTTCCTCCTGATGATGATTATATCAAATGGACTTTAGGGAAGGCTATGTATATGGCTGATGGAACAGCCCTGAAGCAAAAACAAGCTATGGAAGAAAATGGATTTTTCTCTGACATCGTTTCTTCCTCTGCAACATGTACAATAATGTGCGATAGTATCAAATTAGATGAGAAACGTAGAAAGTTCACATATTATGGAACACAAACCATTAAGCGACGTACGAAAAGTATTCGTCGAGCATTGATAACAACTGGAGAAATTGAGAATGTTCCACGCACCCAAAATAATCCTCATGGATTACTAATCATACGCTGGAGAACATTAAAAAATACGGATCTAGATTATTAGCAATATGAAGGCAAAAAGAAAAAGGAATGATATATCACAACATAAACGGCATCTGCGATATTTGTGTTGGCAACTTTCCAGAGGATGTAAAATCAAGGATAAGATAGATATAGCTAATAAATGGGCATCGGAGAATAGAAAGACCTTCTTTGCTTTAGTTGTTGGTATTCTTAGCTTTTCTTTCGTGACAACAGGAATATCCATCATCTATGAAGTAACGAGAGATAAGCCCTCTGATAATATCCAAATGGAATTAAATGGCAAAGGAAATCCCATAGAGAATATTCAACCAGTTATTAACGGTTTACATCAGATTCAAGATAGAAAGAAGGATGCTCAACAAGAACTTAAACAGTTAACTGATAAAGGAGTAATGATTCATAAGGAACTAGACTCTCTGTTAGATATAGAGAGTAAAACTCATGAAGATTCTATCCAGATTATACAAGACTATCGTCATTTACAACGTATCGTTAATTTTTTGAAGAAAGGAAAAGAATGAAGAAACTGAATTTAAAGCAGCCTAAATATATATTCCCTCTCGTAATATTCCTCCCATTGACGTTTCTTGTCTATGAGATTTCTTCTGCGTTTGATAGTGGGAAGTCCTCGTCAACTAAGGTTGCAACTGATTCACTTAATATGGTATTACCCAATGCAGAGTCAGAGGAAATGAAGAATAAGATGGCAGGTATGGAAGATATGAATATGGGAGTAGATGGTTATTCCGCTGTTGATGGGTTAGGTGATGATCAGGAAAAAAAAGATTCTCTTGGACATGGGTATACAGAAGAAGAGATGAATCAAATCGATAGAGACAATGCAGAGCGACAGGCTCAGAGGAAGGCTCAAGAAGAGATGGAACGTAGCCTTGCTGAGTCGAGAAGACACATCAATTCTTACGCTAATGGTTCTTATGGAAATTATCCTAGTAATGCTAGTAAGAACTTTAATAGAGGTCGTAGTCGACAAGATGAATTGGACGATTATGCTAAGGAGTTAGAATATATCCAGAAACGAAGTCGTGCTGCTCAACGTGCAGTTGAAGTCAATACTGACGGAAATCCTTATGAAAAAGAGTATTATGATATACCAAATTATACAGCTCCATCTCTAAAAAGAGGATCAGAAATACATACCTCAAATAAAAAGAAAAGAAAAATGACCGAGAGGCCCCTAATTGTGGAAAAGGTACAAACACAGAACTATGACAAATTCAACACAGTTTCATCTGAGAAAAATACAGATGCTCCATTAATTAAGGCTATGATTGATAAAACAACCAAGGCACAAGAAGGGACTCGACTGCGATTTAAGCTTTTAGATGATGTTGCTATCAACAATACTCTATTAAAGAAAGGGACATATTTATATGGACTTGTAACAGGGTTTGGTCAGCAACGTGTACATGCACAAATTACAAGTATACTCGTTGGAAGTAAATTTATAAAGGTTAATCTATCTGTATACGATAATGATGGTATGGAGGGTTTTTATGTTCCTGAATCAGCTTTCAGGGATATGGTGAAGGAAGCTAGTGCGCAAGCTATACAGCAAAACATGCAGCTTGGAAACAACACTAATTCTACCTTGAGTGGAGAGTCTGTTGCACTTCAAGCCTTACAGAGTATATATCAATCAGCAACTAGTGCCCTTTCTTCTAATATTCGAAAAAATAAAGCTCGGATTAAATATAACACGATTGTATATCTTATAAATACATCTGTTGACGAGTAATAGCTTGTACAATAATAGTAAATCAATAACTAACAAAATTAAGTGTATGAAAAATTTAATTATAGGACTAATTGTTATTTTCTTTTCACAACCGATGTTTGGGCAGAAGAAGTATAAGGACATTGTTCCTGATACAGCAAAAGTGCATTACATTCACCATGGAATAGAAAATTCTTATATCTTTAATAGTGATATTCCGCAAAACACAGTATACATCAATGAGCACGTAACAACTCACATCATTATGCCTGAGAATATAAAGCTTGTTGATATATCAACCAACAGTGTTATCGGTAATCAATGTGCGGATAATATTGTGCGAATCAAGCCTGCAGGAAAATTGTATAATTACGAACTGGCTGGTACGATGACTGTTATCGGAGAACGGCATATTGCACAGTTGAATATTGTATATGTTAATGGTCCTGCACGTGCCAATTCTATATATAACATTGACATTCGTGAAACTAAACGTTATACAAATCCAGAAGTTATGATGCCAGAAGGTGATATAGCTCGTTTAGCATGGGCCATCTATGGTACATCAGCACGTTTTCACAACATACATTATAAAAAATACGGCATCAAAGCTGTGATTAATAATATCTATGCTGTTGATGACTTCTTTTTTATAGACTTCTCTTTATATAATAAAACTAATATCAAGTTTGATATAGATGAGATACGTATAAAATTGACAGATAAAAAGGAAGACAAAGCAACGAATGTACAAACAATTGAATTGACCCCAGTGTATGAATTAAATAAACAGAGTTCATTTAAGAAAGGGTATCGCAATATTATAGTACTTAACAAACTTACTTTCCCTAACGAGAAGATTCTACATTTAGAAATTTCTGAGAATCAAATATCTGGTAGAGTAATCTATATTCCTATTGAGTACTCTGATATTTTGAATGCAGATGGTTTTGATGAACGTTTGATGAAAAGTCTTTCAAAGCAATAAATAACAATATGAAAAAGATATTATTATCACTTTTGTTTCTCCTTTCTTTTACATCTGCAGTTTATGCTGGTGAGGGAAATCAGTTTTTTCATCTAAATACAGGAGTTATGTTTAGAAATACAATAAACATAAGTTTTGGATATGAGAAGGAGCTAAATTATGACAATGCTTATGAAATATTCGGTGAAGCTGGAAACCAATGGGCAAATCTTTCTCACTGTACTGAAGCCTATAATGAATATTCATGGAAGAACTATTTTTGGGGAGGTGGAATTGTATATAAGAAGAGTTTGGTGCGCTGGCGTAATTCTACACTTCGGTTTAATCTTGGACCTGTTGCAGGTTCTTTTCGTGGTGATTGTTTCATAGGTGCAGAAGGTAGTTTTGAATATTGTTATAGTATGCGTAACGGAGTAAAAATAATTGTTACTCAAAAAAAATAATGTTTGTTTTATGCACGGAGACACTTTTCGTAATGGACTTTTAATAGGATTCAAAATTCCTCTTTAGATATAATTGTTGTATTTAAGTCATTTTCAAATAACAGGAATATATAACCCTTTTATAAGTTAATAAGTAATATACCCTCAGTATGGCTACAGAAGAAACAAAAGAACAGCAGCAAATATATAACATTTTTAGAAGTTGTATATACATTGTTTTGATTTTTGAACTTGTGATGAATTTACCAATATTGGCAAATGACCCAATAAGTAAATTCTTCTTGTCTTTTCTTAATAAGCTACAACTTTTCAATAGTGTTATAGGATGTAAGGTTATGGAACTTATCTGTATTGGTGTTACTTGTATAGGAACTAAAGCAAAAAAGGAACTCAAATTCAATATGAAAACTATGGTTGTGTTTCCTTTAGTTATTGGGTTTTATCTCTTGCTCACAAGTGTTCTTGTTCATAAGGATAATTGGGGAGGACGTTTGTTCGATCTCCCTACTAATCGTATTATTTATGCTCTTTGCTCTGTCATAGGTATTATGCTTGTTCATCAAGGCCTTGATGCTATTAGTAAATACTTCAATCATAAACTTGGTGATGATCGTTTTAACTTTGAAAATGAGAGTTTTCAGCAGATGGAGGAGAAAATAGATAATGATTATTCTGTTAATATTCCAATGATATTTTATTATGAAAAACGAATGAAACATGGATGGATCAATATAATAAACCCTTTTCGTGCTACTCTTGTTCTCGGAACGCCTGGTTCTGGAAAGTCATTTGGAATAATAGACCCTTTCATTCGACAACATAGTGCTAAAGGATTTACAATGATGGTGTATGATTACAAATTTCCTACATTGGCTAAAAATCTATTGTATCAATATTGTAAAAACAAGAAGTATGGACATTTACCAGATAATTGCGGCTTTCATATAATTAACTTTGCAAACGTCCGCTATTCTAATCGTATAAATCCTATTCAGAAGAAATATATACCCGATTTGGCTGCAGCATCTGAAACAGCTGCAACCTTGTTGGAGTCTCTGAACAAAGGTGGTAGTGACAAAAAGGGTGGATCTGAAGCTTTCTTTAAGAATGCTTCAGAGAACTTCCTAGCAGCAATAATTTATTTTTTTGTGAACTTCCATCCAACAGGCTATCTGAAAGGAAAGAAGTTAAAGCGTTTCATCCATTATACTCGTACAATCAATATCGACAGAGTTGAAGAGGGCATACTAGAGCTGGTATATAAACAATGGAAGGACTATGCTGGGATTAACAGCGAAGGAGAAGTAATACTTGACTTCAATAATGAAGATATGGTAAATATGTCTTTAGATCAAGACGGTATGTTTGTAGAACTTGATGGCTTTACCTACAAAGACTCTGATGGTTGCCTTGTTCATATCACAGAATCGTGGTATGAAGACAGCAAAGGGAAAAGAGTATTTCCCGATACTATAACTGGTGAGTTCTCTGATATGGCACATGTATTACAGTTTCTAAACAAATCTTATGATGATGTTTTCAAGATTCTAATGAGTGATAATGCTATAAAACCTTTAATGGCTCCATTTGAATCTGCATTTAACAATAAAGCAATGGACCAACTAGAAGGTATGGTTGGAACTTTACGTGTTGCAGCAGGTCGCCTTGCAACAGAAGAAGCATATTGGGTATTTACAGGCGACGATTTTGATTTAAAGATATCTGATAGAGAACAGCCAAGTTATCTTGTTATTGCAAATGACCCAGAGAAAGAACAGGTAATAGGCTCATTAAATGCCTTAATCCTAAATCGTTTAGTTGTAAAAATCAATAGTAAGAACAACTATCCCTGTAGCTTGGTTATTGATGAGTTACCAACACTCTATTTCCACAAGATTGATCGCCTTATTGGTACAGCGAGAAGCAACAAGGTTTCTGTTACGTTGGGCTTTCAAGAACTTCCACAGTTAGAGGCAGATTACGGTAAAAATGGTATGCAAACCATTCTGGCAACCTGTGGTAATATCTTTATGGGAGCTGCAAGAAATAAGGAAACGCTTGAATGGGCCCAGAATGATGTATTTGGTAAAGTCAAACAGACCAGCAAATCGGTGTCGATTAATGACCAAAAAGTATCAACGTCTATTTCTGAGAAAATGGATAACCTTCTTCCTGCTGCAAAGATTGCAGATATGGCGACAGGCTGGCTGGCAGGACAAATTGCACGTGATTTTACTCCAACACCAAAAGGTGCAATGAGTACCTTTGAAATAGAACAATCTGATGAGTTTAAAACCTCCAAGTACTTTTGTAAAACTAATTTCGATATGGAGAAGATAAAAGATGAGGAGGACAAATATGAAGACATTCCGCCTATTTATAATTTTGGTTCTGATAGGAAAATGGAAGTTATTCTAAGTCGGAATTTCAACCGTATAGAAACTGATATTGAAAACATGATAAATGAACTATTACCTAAAGGTGTAAATATCAATTCTTTATAAAAGATTTAAGAAACAGACATCTGTTATTAGTTAATCCTTTTTTCAATAAATAACTAATATTCTTGTATGTTTGTTTTAGATTTCTTATATTTGCAATAGATTGTCTAATATTTTAAAAGTAGCTCTGCTCTTTCCCTTAAAGATTTCAGAGTATAATTTCGACATTCTAAAGATTCTACTGATAGATTATATCATGAATCATATTACATAAAATTGTATGCTGATGATTTTAAAAGATATACAGATATTGAAATGTCTATGAGATATGTTATCTTCTTTATCAGGAGTAATATAGTTTGGTAACAGACGTACATTAGATTTATAATAAACTGAAGCAAAATGAGCGGTAAGAAAAAATATGAGACAATGAGGTGCTATGTATGTAACAGGGAGATGGTATATAAGTCTACTGATTCTGGGTTGTGCAAATCTCATGGTGAGCATATAATACATAACGGGATACGGGGAAAACTGATTTCTCATAATATCTTGTGTGAAGAATGTGGAGGTGAATACAGTAAAGATGATGCGAACTTCTGTAGGATTTTTGCGCCATTTGTTGTGTCTTTAAATGACTCAATTATTCATGCAGATCATGGTAAAAGTAACGCAACCACCCTTAAAGGTATATTATTCAAGACACCTAATGCTGAGGTAGATAATGATGGCATAGAGGTAACCGCTAAGAATGGTAAGGTTATACCTATACAACCTTTTTATACAATAAAAGGAAATAAAATAGAAGTTTATGCAGGTAAGAAACGTATCAAAGATTATCTTAAAGTGTTAACTAAACAGTTAGTAGATAATGGCAAAGATATTTCCAAGTATAAAATAGAAGAACATACTGATCTTTATGATCATGGTTATTTAGCTTACTATTTTTCCAAAGGAAATGACAACTTCAATGAGGATTTTAAGAAGGGGATGATTAAGATTGCTACAGAGTATGCTCTTAATTGTGGAATTAACCGTCAGGAACTTACAGGAGTTTTGTCAATAGATGGTTATGGTAAGGCTAAGATAGACTATGACAGGGCAATTTTAATCCCCTTTATTCCGATTACACTTTTCGACATTTTGTATGAGGACCATCGAGATCTTATTGAGGAAGGTTATCCCTCACATATGCTTAAGTTATTTACATCTAAATACGATAATGGTAAAGTGGGATTGTATTGCTACCTAGATCTATTCAGCACTTTTCAATATTATGTACTTTTAAGCGATGATTATAAAGGCAAAAAGATACACGAAACCTATGCACAGCGTTTGATTCCAAATAGAAAATGCCCTAATGTTAACCATTACAGTCCAAAGGACTTGAGTATTATTATGCAGGAATACAAGATAGAGAATAAATGTTTGGAAGGTAAAAGTTATAAGGAACAAATTGATTATGTGCAAAACTATATAAATAAATACCCTCTACATGAGTATGATTTTAACACTGCGCTTAAAAATTCTGTTGAACAAGTTTATAAAAAACTCTTTGCTTATTTTTTTAAAAAAATAAACCTGTTGCCTTCTCCAAAACGCAACGCTTTAATAGATCTTTTTATTAGGGATAATATACCAGAATCAATACATTCATCTCTAACTAAATGGTACAAAAACACCCATACACACAAGCTAAATCCCCTAGATGTTTATAATGCATTTACAAAATCTATAAAGCCAGAGAACTATAGGAAGTATGGATTTGATATTATTGACGGTGAAATAATATTTTTTTCTAATCCTGATGAGAGTATGAATATTATACAAAAAGATATGGAAGCAGCCAAGAAATATACGTATACTAAGTTTTCACAGCTGAGTTATCTGTGTTGTAAATTATCAAAATCAAAAAAAAACTTACAAGATGAATCAGATATTACTCTTTCCTAAAATATATGTAGAGGAAAACCATACGCTTTTCATTATTGGTAATGGATTTGATATTGCTCATGAAATAAAATCACGATATAGCGATTTCGAAGAATGGGTGCGACTGCATGGAAATTCTCACCTTGTAGAGATGATGGATATTTTTTTTAGTAACTCTAGGGATTTTTGGGGAGATATCGAGAACGCCATGGGGGAATATGACGAAAAGGAAATCGCGGATTGGTGTAGTCCTGACGGAGGAATTGACTATGACCACTTCACTCGCTCAATTGCTGCCATTGAGGATGGACCAGATTGGGTGTTCAAGCCAATTATAGATGAATTCTTTAGAACATTCAATGAATGGATTGAAAGTATTGATATAAGTAATGCAAAGGCTAAATTTTCTTTGTCAACAAAAGCCCGCTACCTGACTTTTAACTACACAGAGACCTTGGAAAGACTCTATAATATCCCCCAACAGAATATCCTTCATGTTCACGGATCAAGACTAAAACATGATGAGTATATTATTGGCCATAACATGCATCGAGATCCCAATGATGCATATAAGACCGAAACTGAATTAGACTTTATACAAGATACGTGGTCAAAAATAATAAAATGGATGAACAAATTAGTAAAAGATACAAATGGAATAATACAGAATAATCAAGTTTTTTTTAATTCACTGGGTGATATTGATAAAATAGTTGTTCTTGGGCATTCTTTAAACCTTATAGATCAGCCGTATATGAAAGAGGTAGAACAAAAGTCAAAAGCCAATGCTCAATGGATTATTTCATATCATACTCAAAATGATAAAAAACAAATAAAGAACTTTATTACTCGTACTAGATTACAAAATTATATATTATTGGAATTATAGATAATATTAGAAATACAGAGTTGATTCTAATATGAGACTATAAAATAAGATTTCCTCAATCTTAGTTAGATACATATATTTCCTTTTATAGCTTTAGACTTTAATATAGCTACATATATTCTAACACCTTGGCAAACTAACGATAATAATGATGTAATTTCGTATATTTGACGTGAGCACTTGCTACAGATGAAAGGTTTTTATTGTTTTATTCTTAAAATTGGAATTATGATTTTAATACTAGCCATTGTCATAGGTTTCTGCTTTGGCAGATTGATAGGTAAAATGATAGTCAGCGTAATTCGTTTGATTATCTTGGCTTTGCGATATATATTTAAAGCAATCTTGAGTGTCGTTTCTTGGATAGGAAGTCTTATCTCTAACGTAATTTGCTTTTTTCATAGTATGGTATGTAGAACCTATCAAAAGTATTAAAGAAGCTATTAGGTAGATACTTTTTATCCCTTATTATATGGATTTTTAAGTGTCCTAATATGTGGCTTTTATTAAGAAACTCCTGTTATAAGAGAGAAATTTCTCTTATAATATCAATCGTTAGATAAGGGTAATAGAGTGTTTATCTCTTCTGAAAATGTATTGAAATTTTATCTCGCATAAGGCAACTTACAACGATTTACTAATTCTTTTTATTTTAGACAAATACTTTGGATCTTCTGCATATCTAATCTTGTCAAGAAACTTGTAGTAATCTCCTCCTCTATACTTGTACTGTATATAGTCTTTATAAGCTTTTACAGACTCTTCCCAGTTTTTGAAACGATAATATGACCCATCAGAGGCTCTTCGCAAGCCAAATAAGTTATTATAATTAATACAAATATTAGATGTAAAGTATCCTGTTTCAAGAAGAGCTTGTGCAATAACAATCTTAGGGAAAACAATTCCATTTCTGTTTAAAGCCAAATATAAGTTACTGATATTTAGTTCATTATTAGGATGTAGCCCAAAACGCATGAATTCTATTTTATTACGAATATCAGTTATTTGTTTGTTTAAATTAGCTATGAAAGATGCTGGATTGAAACTTCTCCCATTAGATGACAATTTCACATGTAAATGTGGTCCTGTAGATCTTCCTGTATTTCCGGATATTCCAACAATTGTACCAGCTTTAACGGAATCTCCTTTTATAACGTTTATAGCATCTAAGTGACCATATAAACATTGTATGTGTCCATGTTCAAGAACAACATGATTACCATATCCACTATTACTATGTATCACCTTTAACACACGACCAGGCAACATCGAATAAACGTAGTTCAGATTACATTCTAAATCAATGCCATCATGAAAAGAATAGCAGTTTTTGAATGGATTTTTTCGAAGTCCGTACTTTGAAGTTATATTGATATAATCCAGAGGTAGACAGATTCCTAACCTAGTTCTTATCAAGCTAAACAGTAGACTATCTCTTACATTTATAAAGAGTGGAAAACGCTTTTTTATAGTCATTTTTTGTTCAATATCTTTTGAAATATTCTCTGTGCTTTCTTTTTGTTTTTTTCTTTCAACTTTTCCTGTTTTTAGAGAGTCAAGATAAGCATAGAAATATTCCTCATCGTATATTTCTTCATCTTGTAAAATACCATTATTTATATATCCTCCCTTTTTGATTGTATAAAACTGTGCCCATGTTGATAGTGGGAAAAGTATGAAACAAATAGTTCCAAATATAAGAGATTTTACTTTCATCTTAGAATGTTTTTTGCTAAATTTGAATCAAAATTACAACAAATAAATTGATATGGCTGTAGTGAAACAATTTTTGGAAAAAGAGATTCCATACGGCAAGCTAGCCAATATTGGCATAGATAAAGACAAAGTTCTTTCTATGCCCAAAGACTTATTGGATACTTTTATGAGTGGAAGCATTACTCCTCTGATACAAGCTCAAGTTCGATCAAAAAGTGGTACTATCTATGAGGTCCCAATAAAGCTACAACTTGTGCAGAATAATAAAGGAGATATAGAACTTCTTACTTATCCAGTCAGAAGGAATATTCCACGTGAAAATACTCTCAGCGAAATTGAGCGAGAGCATCTTCAAAAGGGGGGCGTAATTCGTAAAGAAGTTAATGAGGAAGGCATAAGACGAATGCAATTTATCCAGCTAGATAACGAAACCAAGTCGCTAATTAAGTGGAGCTTAAATGGCAAACATCTTTCTGAAAGAATAGCTCAGATGGAGAAAATTAATGATATCCAGCTGGGTATTAATCAAAAAAATGCTATAAAAGAAGGTAAAGCGATTGAGCTGGACGTTGGGCATGAAAAGGTTTCGGTAGGTGTTGACCTTAAGGAGCCACTGGGCTTTAAGATCGTAAAAGGAGACTTGTTTGAATGGGAACGACAACAAAAGATAAAGTATGATATTGCCAATGATGGTTTTATGGGTTATGTACTTACCGATCAGAATCGTTGGGAATACGAGCAATTCGTCAATAAGTTACAACATAAAGAACAAAACCAAAATGTAAAAGAAGAACGTAAAACAATAAAAGGGATAAAGCTTTAGCAATAAATATCCTATTAGTCATACTATTATAGTCCGATATTATAAAGGACTTTTTTATAAATTAAAGACCCTTGATAGGGACACTTTAATACATTATACCGAATTAGTTGACAGTCGTCTTCTCGGTAGTCTTTAATATATTCCCCAGTTTTAAAGACTGATATTCAAGGAGCATAAAACGTTATTTATGCCCAGAGAAGACTATTCTCCTGTCATAGGGGGACAATCATTTTTTAACAATTTGTCTTGTCTGAAATCATCAAATATTTCAGATAGGAAAGAATATGTCTATACCCTTACAAAGTGTCCGTATGGTATAGATACACAGCCCAAACATGGTTTTATTCGACATCAAGAATCTAGAACCGTATTTGGGCAGGTTGTATTTGACCATATTCTTACTTCTGCCCAATGCAAGTATTATGCTTTACGTCCTGACACTTACTATTTTAGTCTTGTAGGCAAAACTTTTATTCGTATTGGCGAGAAAAATAAAAATGTGCTTCAAAGACTTTCAATTGAAAGTTACGATTCAAACACTGGGCTTTTTCAAGTTACAAAAATATTTCTTGAAGGTAAACAACTGCTTTCATGGCTAAATTGGCACGATATGGCAGAGTTTCTTGAAAGCAAAGAATGGATACCTTCTCTACATAAACATAACAAACTAAGTAACTTATGAACGCAAGTGTAAAGCCGTCGGTGGAGCAGGAAAAAACCGTTCAGAAAAAGTCAAAGACCAGTTCTGATAAAAAATCTGCCAAGGGAACAGAAGTATTCTACTCTTCAGTAGCGTATTTACAGTCTAGTGAAATCCTAAAAGATATTGATAACTTACGTAAAAGAGGGCACCTAAATAAACTGTTAAACACAGTCTCAACTTATGATCAGAAAGACTCCGTAGAACTGAATCGTACATACAAATCCCCTTTACAAAATAAAGGAGATCAACTTCTGCGTGAAAACAAAGGATATGCTGTTGTTTACAATAGCTCTGTTGGTGGTACTTATGAGGTGTATCGTAAGGTGCCAGAATCCGTTTTGAGGAAGTCGGTTGAGCGTTATGGGCTACCTGATAATGCGACAAAAGAAGTAAAGCTGTTAATTCAGGCAGATAAAAAAGAAAAAGTCAAGGTTGATAACAAATTATCAACAAAAGATTTAATTGCGACTTCAGAGCAGCAACAAAAGTTTATTGACGAGATTAAAACCGCTATGGGAGGTTTAAGAATGGTTGTTCTCCCTGATTTTGGTACAAAGAAAGGTGTCGTTGCAGGAACAGACGAAGATAAGGGAGTGTCACTAAACCGAGTCTATGCTTGGAATGATAATATTTCATTCGCAGGTTCTGTTCATGGGGACGATAACAAGAAACGTAGGTATTATCATCCTGAGAATATACGCCCAGAGTTCTATAACTATCTTATCTCAGAAGTTAAGAAAATAGCAGCACCACAGCTTATTACCGAAAACGGACAGAAAGTCACTTCAGCCGACCTCTTTGAATCACCAAAGCAAGAAGGGAAATATCTCTTCTATGCTCGCCTTGATGGTATTGGACTTCATCCAAAGGCTGTCAGTGAACAGGATGTAGATGCTTTTATGAAGCATGAACTCTCTGTTAAGGATATGTTTGTCAAGTATTATCCTAGTAAAATGGCTAAACAGCTTGATAAAGATGAGTTTGATAACCTAAAATTATCTGATGGAAGAGAACTTAGCAAAGTTAGAGTCTATAAACAGCGTGAAGAGAAAAAGTCTCATTATGGGAAATATATGCTCTATGCAGAAATGGGAGACAAGCGTTTACATGCTACACCACTTCAACAGAACTTACTAGATGCATATTTTGATAAGACACAAAGCAAGGGTCAAATTGCTGAAAAGGTACTCGGTGAACAACTCCATTTGAAATCAGCATACGAAAAATACAAACTCCCCAAAGATATACCTGTTCAGGAAGTCCGTGTTAGAAAGGTTCCCGATGGAGGTTGGCTTATATCCGCTAATATAGGAGAATTAGGCCAAACTGCAGAGCGAAAGGTCTCAAGCAATGATTTGTACTCACTTTTCAAATCTAAAACAGCTACAAAGGAGCAATTAGGAGCTAAATATCTTATGGAAGATATTAAGAGTCTTTTCCAAGGTAAATCAATAGAACGTAATCACAGTCTAAAAATATAGTAGCTTACGCCAATAAGGTTATATATCAAGATAATAGACATTTTCAACCTACTTAACTCTTTGTATTTCAACACTTTGCTTTAGAAATAATTTTCTCTCATATTAACATAACATAGAAAGATATGGAATTAAAATCTTTTGAAGAATTAGAACGACTTAAACAAGAAGGAAGAATCGGATGGGTAGAATTTCTTCTTCAAAGTGAGTATGGCATTAGCTACAAGCAATGGCTAGAAGATCGAGGTGCAGAACCTGATGAGGATAATGCTGAATTATTCTTAGAACAATCAGATGCATCTTTTTTTGAGAATCAAAACCTTTATATGTAAACGTTATGGCATATCAAAAGAATTATAGTGCACAAGCTAACAGTGATAAAGCCATAGATGCTTTTACTGAAATGATAATCTCACGTTTATCAGAAATCAAGGCAAGTAAATGGAAGAAAGGGTGGATTGGCGGCAGTGGTTTTCAGGGCTTACCACAGAATCTTAATGGAAGGAATTACTCAGGAACTAATTCTTTGTTCCTGTTTATGGATACCGCTATGAATGGCTATGCCGCTCCTGTCTATATGACATTCTTACAAAAAGAGAAGGAAGGCTTGCGACTAAAAAAAGGTGCACAAGCTATGCCTGTTGTTTATTGGGATATGAGCATAAAGGATGCTGAAGGTAAGAAGGTTTCTCTTTCTGACTACAAAACGATGTCAAAGGAAGAGAAAGAAAAATGTGATATTCGACCATTTCTTCGCTCTTTCCGGGTCTATAATATCGACCAGACTAACATGCAAGAAGTCAACCAAGAAAAGTACAATAAAATTATTGCACGTTTCAAAAGTAATATAGTTTCAGACGTTCAAGGAATGTATAAAAATAATGCTTTAGACCGAATGTTTGAACAACAGGAATGGCTATGTAGAATTATACACGACCAGCCTTCTAGTCGTGCATATTACAGTCCATCCAAGGATATGATTGTTATCCCACAGAAAGAACAGTTCAAGACAGGAAAAAGAGAAGAAGATATTTTTAAGGATGGAATGGAATATTATTCAACGGCATTGCATGAAATGGCTCATTCTACAGGAGCAGCAAAACGGTTGAATCGTAATCTGGAAGGTCGTTTCGGTGATCCTAAATATGCCAAAGAAGAACTTGTTGCAGAACTATCTGCTGCCATGGTTGGAAATACTATGGGATTTGATAGACGTATAGAAGATAACAATATAGCGTATATTGATAGCTGGCTTCGTACACTTCGTGAGGAGCCTCGTTTTATAGTCTCCGTTATGGCTGACGTTAACAAAGCTTCTACTTTAATCCTCGAAAAAGTTGATGAACAGAAACTTGCTTTGGGTGAGAAAACTTTTCTAAATGACAGCAAGGATACTGATATGGATTTAAAGAAGTCTGCTGAAATAATTATTCCAAAATGGAATGTCTTAGATAATGACAAGCCCTATACAAAGCAAGATATCAGTGACTATACAACACTTTTAGAAGTCACTGCTTCAAAAGTGAAAGACAGAGTTTCTGATGCACGTATTTTAGAAACTGAAAATGGCTTTAAGTTTCTTGATTTCAAAATTGACGGTAAAAATATAGAGTATCCTGAAAGAGAACTTCCGAAAGAGCTTCGTGTATGGATTAGTAATGTACCTACGGAGACCGAAAGCTTACGGAAAAATGGAAATATCAACGTGCTTCATAAAGGTGATAACATAAATCTTGTTGCTGCACTTGTATATGCTGATGTCATTTCAAAACAGAATGTTCAAAATGCAGTAGAAACACCTAAAATAACAGCAGGAATATACAAACAAAATACAGGTTCTTTTGTTGTGCGTGCGTCTGTAGATGGGAAAGAACTAGAACAAAAGACCATTGACAATAAGACTGCAGCTTCCTACTTTAAGGCAAAGGATCTCACCACAAAAAATCAGATACTTTCAAATATTGTTAGGGAAAATTATGGAGAGATTAAACTTCTACCTCACATTACACAACAAGTTTCAAAAGGATTAAAAAGATTATAGCCTATGAAAGAGTATCAGATGGATTTCAAAGCATTGAAGTCAAAAGTAGGAATAGATGATATTGCTATTAGTTTAGGTTATCAGATTGATAGAAAAGCTGGTTTAGGGAGATATGTAGAATTTGTCCTTCCAGACTCTGCCGGAGGTAGAAAAGATACTATCATCGTCAGTCATATAAATGATAAGGCTAGGCAAACCTTTTTTCGTCGTAACGGACAAAGAGGCGATGTTATCAGCCTTATTCAGGAAAACATAAATTCATTTGGGGTTACGGGTAGAAATAACTGGGATACGATCAGCAGAGTTATGGCAAAATTTGCTAATGAACCTATTGAGAATAAAGTTTCATCTTACCTTCATCTTAGTAAAGAAGGTAATCACTTTGATCCTAAGTTATATCAAACAGAACCTATTATGAATGATTACAAAAACGCTCAATATATATTTCGGCAGCGAGGAATAAAGAAAGAAACCATTGAAACTTTTGGTCCCTGGATTCATAAGGTTAAGGATACTCGGCTTAACAACGACTACTTTAACGTAGGCTTTCCTTATCGTCGCCCAGGATCCGACAAAACTGAAGGTTATGAGATTCGGGGATATGGAAGTTTCAAACGAAAAGCTCCTGGCACAAATTCAACCACGGCTGCCTGGATAGTTGACTTTTCTAAGAATAATAATCCTTATGACATCAAAAATGTCTATTTTGCTGAAAGTGCCTATGATATAATGTCTTTTTATCAGTCCAACAAAGCTAAGCTAGCAGGGGAATTAGACAAGTCTGTATTTGTCTCTATTGGAGGAACTTTCTCTAATCAGCAAGTATCAGGTATTATGGATTACTATTCTCATGCACGTGCTGTGGACTGTTTTGACAATGACATTCCTGGGCGTATCTACGGAATGCGAATGGTCGGTGTTGTAGAGAAGATACCACTTAATATCATTCAAAGTGAAAACTCTATTAAAGTGGAATATAATGGGAATGAACATATTTTTGACTCTCAGAAAGCATCTTTGAATAGTCTACGTGCTTTTATTGCTTTCAAACGTGATTTTGACGTAGAAAAAGCACCCTCGGCTTTTAAAGATTGGAACGATGTGCTTTTGAATAAACCTTCCTCAACGATACAAACAAAAAGTAAATACGAGCGTGATGAAAATCTTCAAGAAAAAAGGATAGGAAGGCTCAAAATGTAAGTTTATGGATATTTCTATTAGACCAAATTATAGAGAGTTCTTTGCAGAAAATACAGCCAGTATTTCAATGCTCATAGTCACTTTCATAGCTATACCATTCATAGAGGATTTTGGCAATAACTATGTACAGGTAGGTATCCTTTCCTATTTTAGCTTGTTGGTTATTCTGTTAGTATTCAGATATATTATGCTTACTTCTGTTGTGTGGATAATCGCCGATAGAACAATATTTCAAATCTGTGGAATTTCATCATCCAAGACGAACTATATTGAACTGTGTCGTGTAATTGACTACAGTGAAACACAGACTGTTTTACAGAAGTTATGGAAAGTAAAAACCATTACTCTTACTTCTACAGGGAAGAGAAATGGAATATTAAAGATACATGGTGTTAAGGTCAATATGCCTATTATAGAACTCATTCGTAATCGGGTAGAAAAATGCAAACAAACAAAGAAAATATATGAAATTACAAATAATTAAATTAGGAATTATCATAGTCTTATTTGCTAATACATTGTCGACTTCAGCAGGTGTCATTCAGGTAGACCCAGCGTTAACAGGTGCGATTACAGCTCAGATGGCAGCTTTAAAACAAATTTATTCAAAGAGAGAAAAGACTCAAAATAAGATTATAGCTGCAGAAGGTGCTGTAACAGTTGCTCTTGATAGGATGCATAAAGTAGAGGATAAGGTTTTGGGATATATGGCAAACGTTCAAGGTGCGTTTCAAAATCTTTATCAGATTAAGCGTGCTGCGGAATTAGTAACAAAAGAAATTCCTTCAAATATGAATAATGTTCGTAGAGCCGTTAATCTTGGTGGGTTTCAAGGAACTTTTCTATCAACTGTTGTCGGTAGTGAACTAAAAGATATGACAATGGATATGATGAGTCTGTACCCATTCTTGGAACAACTTGTTACTAGTGGGACTTATAATTCTAAAGAATTTGATTCCAATGGTAACATTATCGACAAAAGGAATAAAGTAAATCTTTTAAACTCTGCAGAGCGATACTATATCTGTAATACTGTTGTCAGTAAATTAGAAAACATAAATACCTCACTATATCTTCTGGCATGGGAAATCCAGACTATGCGGTGGCGAGATTTATTTTTCAAACTCGACCCTGAAGGCTGGGCTGCAGTTATGTCAGGCAAAAATATAGTGGATGGGGTTGTCAGCGACTGGAACTATAACTTGCGAAAATATAACTAAACTATCGAATAATTAAAAGAACTTTAATGGAAAAAATTGACAAAGATTTTGGCTTATGTCCTGTCTGCAAACAAGGACGTATCATTAAAACAAACAGAGATTATGTTTGTACTAACCGTTTAAAGCCTGTTAACTCTGATGATGGGTGTCGTTTCTCACTTCCCTTACGTTCACATGGCGTAGACATATCAGACAGCTTAGTCCGTCAGTTAATTACAACTGGTAGAACAGATTATGTCAGTATGCAAGATCTTAAGGGGTTTCCTTATCAAGGTTATTTTGAAATTGAAGAAGGGAAAGGCTATGTTATAAGGTTTGAAAAGAGAACTATCAATGCTCTCTGCCCAGATTGTGGAGGTAAGAATATTTTCACTAGATTTGGCTATGCTTGCGAAAACAGTATTGTTGTAAATCCAACATGTAGCTTTATTATCCCTAATTTTATCTGCAATCGATATATAACTTCAAAAGAGGCAGAAGACTTCTGTAATAAAGAGGGAGATTTTCTTGATGGTTTTCGTAATAAGAAGGGAAGTTGGTTCTCAGCTTTCCTTGTAAGAAACGCCAATGGCGAGGTAGAACTTTCTTCTATAATAGGCATTTGTCCTGTTTGTGGAGGAAATATGCTTGTAGGTCCAACTGCCTTTAATTGCTCTAATTATAAAAGTGGTTGTACATTTAAGATTTGGCGACACTATTATGGTCATAAAGTTAGTCTACAAGATATGAGAGCCCTTTTGTCTTTTGGGCATTGTAATCATCCGTTCGATGGATATGATAAATATGGGCATATCCATGAACTAATTTTGAAATTTGGTTTCCATCATGAAATACAGGTAGCATCTTTTAAATAAACATATAAGTATGAAACAAGAAACAATCACATCAAAGGAACTCTTACGTATGGCAAAAAGACGATCAGGACTATCTCAAGACACACTGAGAAAAAGTCTTCATGCTTTATTAGGAGCTATTAGCGAATCATTAGATAATAATCAACGTATAGCTTTTGATAGCTTTGGATGTTTTGAGCTAAAGACGGTAAAAGAACGTACTATAACACCGCCACCGCCTCACAACATACCAGTAGTGGTGCCAACTCATCAAGTAGTTAGATTCAGACCCTACAAATACATTTTACTTTATCACGTTAAATATTGATTATATGAAGATACTTTCTTGCATGATGGCTTTATTAGCCACATTAATGTTCTCTTCCTGTCAGTCATCTAAGTCTGAAATGGTATATAGAGCAAAGCAAAACTTAGAAGCTTCGCTTGACTATCCAAAACAATTAAAGATAATTGCACATACACAACCAGATTCTGCTTTTGGTGTCACCTATTTTACAAGAAAAGAAATAACTGGGATGCTGAAGGTAATGGATGTTGTAACAAAGCAATTGATGGCAAAGACTAAGGATATTAGTGATATTTCTAATGTTGATGTCTATACTGCAGCATTGATGCGCCGTCAGATGAATGCAGCAACGGATGTACAGACAATGATTTTCAAGAACGTACCTAAAGGACAGTGGTCTGGTTGGAAGGTCAAGATAGACTATGAATGCGTAGATAAAGATGGCATCAAATATCGTGCAGAACGTTGGGTGTTCTTTGATAAAGAGGGTAAAAACGTTATAAAAACATTTGAGATACCTTTACCATGAGTGAAGAAACAAAAGAACAGCATAAACTTATAAGGGAATTGTACAAGTGTCATTCAACGCTGATAGAAGCTGAGAAGGCACTTGTGCTTTTTCATGTAGGTACACGTTTTATAGCGGTTGGAAATGATGCCGACAAGCTATATCTTAAATATGGATGGGAAGTTTCAGATTTCATAGAGTGTAATGCAATAAATTCTTATATGAATATTTCTTTTTATTCAACAATGATTTTAGATCATTGTGGGGTTAAAGTTATGAAAATAGAGACAGACTATAAATATAAAACTAACCACCTTTCATTAGCAGAAATCCAACAATTAATTGACTATCTACGTTTTATAATTGATGAAGGTTCAATAAAATATCCTCTTATAAATTGTAATGTTACAATAGAAGGAATAGGTTTTATAAGAATTCTAAAACTTTCATCTATCAACATAAACAAACAATCTGTATCAATTCTTATTGATAATAACAAGTCTACGCTAATCGTACAAAATCGGGAATGGGAATTCAATCACTCTATATTAGCAATACTATCAAAATTAGGGAAAATTTTTCAAGAACAATACATTTACATATTAGATAACATATTTCATAGACAAAAGATTTTAAAAGAACAACAAGCTAAGAATACAATAATATATAATATTTTCTTAAATGAGAAGAAAACTAAAAGTGCTACGGAAATTGTCTGTGTAAGAATACAGGATTTTTTTATAACTTTTGATGATGATGCTTTTAGAGCGTTTTCAGTACTTAATGATGTGGTGTTGTATGAAATAAGAACTATGGGAAAAAGAGGAAGGTATTGCCTCCTTCTAAATTGTCGTCAATTAAAAATGATTTCTTGTAGAGGAGATAAAGTCTACACAGCATTCTATATGGGGGAATGTTTTTTGTTTCAGTTAGGACTTAGAGAAAGTTTTATCAACTTTAGGAAAAAGAATAAAATATCTTATAACAATGTAACAATTCAAAAGAAGATGGACGGAACTTTTTCTATTACTGCATCTTATGGAAATTATCTTCTTCCTGAACATAGTGTCTCAAGCGTAATAGGAGGTTATTATTTAAGTTTACCTAAAAGTTTAGAGAAAGATCTTCTTCTGGCAGCAATTGCACGTCAATCTTATGATAATATTATTCTCAAGCAATTACAATAATTTATACTACGATACATTAGGATGTAGAATTTTTTGTATTGATAGATTACTTTGTAACGTATTTTTTTGGCTATGAAATTGATAATATGTTTTTTGTAATCCTTAACAACATATAATAATTTAAATACTATTTAATTTAGGAACCATAAATCTTTTTCATTGGTACTCTTATATATTTAGAATAAAATGTATGGCAAACTCATTTATTATATCAGCGTTACATATACTTCCACAATGTGATCCTTCTTTAAAAAAAGGATTGAAAGATGAATGGTTTTTATTTAACGACAGTGTCAGACTTGAAGGGACTCCTAAAAAAATAGTCCTCAATCATAAAAATAGGATGAAAGGAGATTATTATGGTAAAAACATATCTATCTCTGCTATTGTTGGGGTTAATGGGAGTGGAAAGTCATCTCTTTTTGAGATACTTTATCGCATAATCAATAATGTTAGTGCTTTATTTGAGCGTTATGAGAATAGAAATGCTGCAAGAAAACTCTACTTTATAAAAGGATTATATTGTGAATTATTTTACATAGTAGATGGAAAATTGTGTCAAATTTCTTGTCTAGGATCGACGATAAAAATTACGCTACCGAACGGAGAAAAAGAATTGTCTACAGCTAAAAAAAGTACAAAAGATAATTTATTAAATGACTTTATAAAAGATGCATGGGAAGGGCTATTTTTCACCATTGTTACCAATTACTCTATGCAATCATTTATATCCAATGATTATATAAACGAGAGGGTTATTGATTTAGAAACGCAAACAGAGAACGAAGAAGCATCATGGATTAAAAGTTTGTTTCATAAGAATGATGGTTATATGACGTCAATCGTCCTTAATCCATATCGTGATAATGGGAAAATTGATATGAATAAAGAACATCGTCTAACAATTTATCGTTTATCATCATGCCTCATTCATGCTAGAAATAATAAAAAGAATTTCATCAATGGCTATGATCTTCACGATATTAAGTACGAGTATAATGCCAATTTTGTAACCGAAAAAATACAAGAAGAAACTGGAATTTCTATGGAAGATATTTGGAATTATGCCCCTAATAAAAATGATAACTCCTTATATATTGATGTAATATTAAAAAGTTATGGAATCGATCTGCAGGATTCTGCATATAGAGATAAAACAGATGAAATAGATGAAATCTATAAGAGAGCAGCAGTTTATCTTGCCTTTAAAACCCTAATAATAGCTACACGTTATCCTAGTTATAATAAATACCAGAAATATGCAATGCCTAAGAATTTATTTTCAAAAGTAGATACAACTACCTCTACGGCATTAGAAAATCTTGTAAAGGCTATTAATGCGGACAAATCTCATATAACAATTAAAGTGCGACAGATGAAACATTTTTTGGAAGCACCAAAAAATAATGCATTTAAAAAAGTGGATTTAATGATTGGCTCAATATGTATCGATTCCTATATTAAACGTGTTGGAGGAAAATCTGAAAGCAAGGATATCAATGATATACAAGAATTTTTACCACCTTCATTTTTTACTTGTGAAATTGAACTTAAACGAATTAAAGATGAAAATATAGAAATTATTCCGTTAGCCAGATTGAGTTCTGGAGAACGACAATATTTATATAGGTTCAGTACTTTTATTTATCATACATTAAATTTGTTGAGTATAAACTCTGACAAACGTGTGCGGTTTTGTAGAGTAAATCTTGTAATGGATGAGGTTGAGATATGTTTTCATCCAGAATATCAGAGAAGGTTTATAAGTGAAATGATTGGATATATCGAGAGATTAGGTTTGAATAAGAATATGGCTTTTAATATTCTTATAGCTACCCATTCTCCCTTTATTTTAAGTGATATATTAAAGGGCAATATCTTGTATCTGGATGATGGAAAAAACGCTAATATAACAGATGAATTTAAAAATCCTTTTTGTGCTAATATTTGTGACCTTTTATATCAAAGTTTTTTCTTGAAAGAAGGTTTTATAGGTGAGTATAGTAGGCAAAAATTACGTAGTATATTTTTACTTCTTAATAAACCAAAGAATTTATCTACTAAAGAGATAAAGGAGAAAAGGATTGAGGAGCAAATTAATTTTTATATTAAAGAAGTTGGAGACCCTTTTATTATTATGCAGCTTAAAAAGTTGGCTTTACGTCAAAATATGAAAAAAGATGAGAAAAATATTGATAGATGAAAGGGTTCGTGCATTTGCAGAAAAATACGCAAACACTATGAAAAGTAGTTGTAAAGATGTTGTTAATGATTTAGAAATATTAAGAGATAATCTTATAAAGTTTAACAAGTGGGCTGATGAAGATGGGATCAAAGAATATTTTGATACTATTATTAGTGATTATCCTAAACTATTAATTTTAGAGCCAAAAGACTGGGAACTTGAAAAGTATACAGCAATAGAAAATAAAAATAAGGATTTTCTCAAAAAAAAGGTTATTTATGCAAAAGGATCAAAAAATAAGCCCTTGAGAGGTTTAGTTTATCAACGAATCATGTTTTGTTTAAGATATAAGGAAGCTCGTCTTATTTTGGGCGGAATACACCAAGAGATGGGGTTACGTGCATGTATCTATTGTAATACTATTGCTTTAGAAGCAAGTGATGATGAGGTCTCTTATGAAATGGACCACTATAAACCTCAGAGTGAGTTTCCTTATCTTGGAACCTGTTTTTATAATCTCCAACCTTGTGATTCTGGTTGCAATAAAAGAAAATCAAAGAAGTTTAGTAATTTTGGATTGTATGTGAATGAGAGTACATCTAATCTTGAATTATCCCCTTTTATGTTTCATGCCAAATTTAAACAGATTGGGAAATATCAAGCAGAATGTCTTGAAATTGAGTTTCTTGGTAAAAAGGGAATGGTCACAGACGAAAGCAAAGCGCATGATGACACTTTTCACATACATGAAAAGTATATAAGCTATCGACAAGAAGCTGCAAATATTTATGAAAAAGCAGTTACTATGAATGAAAGTGGAAGAAAAGCAAGAGAAGAAGTAATTGGATATAAACCAAGCAGAAATGATTATATAAAATATATTTTAGATGCGCCATACGATGAGAGTCTCATTCACAGTAAGCCTCTTAATAAATTAAAGTATGACATCTTTAAAGATTTAGATGACAACAATGTTTTACAAATATAACTAATTTAATAATCTTGAAAAGAAAGATAAATGTAAGTATATAAAATATCTTTGTCTATTCTTAGGAGACTGGTAAAAATAAAAATTAAAGTATGCACCATACGATTTGTAAAATAGTACGTTAACGCTTATGTTTCAACTCATTATCTACATAATCCCAATCACTATTTCCTCCAACCTCCCACTCTCTATTAGAATGGTGTGCAGAACTTGTAGAGCTTAATATTTTTCGCGATTGGCCAGGAATGTTCACCTGATTCTCTTTTTGGTTATTATGCCTGTTATGATATACTTCTATTTTGGAGAGAACAATATCGGTCTCACGTAAGTTAACTATGGTAGAGGTTCCCATATCAAGTGCATATAGCTCCTGTTCCTTTCTTATAATTATGATTTTGGCTGCTTTTAGATTTTTGTATTTCTCATCTTTCTCTGACGTATCAATAATTTCTTTTATGTTATTGATTAGTGCATTCGTCTTTTCTCGATTAATTTCTGGAGCAATTTCTATATCTTCCTCATTATCGATATGACCAAACTGACATAGAATAGCCCTTTCTTGCATAGTAGAAGGATTAAAGCCTTTAATCCAATGTACCTTAGCATTATAATTAAGAGTATCAAGGATTCTTTGTTCTACCTGAGCAATGGCTCTTTTTCGCTTATCACGAATAACTCCATCACTATAAATGTTTACTCCAAATTTATGCCACAGACTTTTATTTACCTCTCTCATTGTTGACTTATTGTTTACTTCAAGAAGGCTATTCAAGGTTTTCAAAATGACATCTTTGTTATTATTGTCTATTACTTGTTTCTTTTGAGGATAAGTCAACACTTCTTTCAAGGAAAGGACATCTCCACCTTTATAAACAGCCTTTTCCTTATGGTCAACGACCAAATAACCATAAGGAGAATCTTTCTTACCTATAAATATAAGATCTACTCCAAACTTCTTTTTTAAGATACGATTAAGTTCTTCTTTGTTTGAAGTTATCTTCTTGTATTTTAGGAAAATAGCTTTTAATTGCTTACGCCTTTTCTCGCTTTTTTCTTTATTGGAAACCTTAAAGTGCTTGCTTATCTCATCTAAATGAATAGTATCGAGAACAACACCTCCCTTCTTAATGCTAATCATATCATCATCATTAAAGCTTTCATATCCACAGCTTTCCAAGATGGCTTGGAATTGCCCTAACGTATCAAATGAATATGCTAACGACTCTTGTATTGTTTTCTTCACTTCATTTTGAGGGCTTAATCCCATTATCTTGTTTATGACAGCTTGAGAACGTAGCCTTTCATTATCATGCTCTATCTTTTTGCCCTGTGGGTCTATTCTACTTGTAACAATATGAATATGGTGATTATTTGTATCATAATGCCCATAGATTAAGAGAGGTTGCCCTTCTTTACCATATCCCATTTCTTTTAGATATTTGTGGGCAAATTCGATTAGTTCATCGTAGTCGTACTCCTCTTTCTTGCAAGAGATAGCAAGATGAAATTGTGGCTTTTGAATATTATCATTCTTTGCAGAGTACTTGATAAGATAATCTTGTAAACTTTTTGAGCTTACATTTCCTGTATTTTGTAATAGGTCAAAGTTTTTAATCTCAAGAAGTTTAGCTGTTCCTTGTGTAACCTTCTTTTCATTATATTCGACGGCATTAAAACGCGTACTTGATCTTAAAATAGTTGCAATCATACTTGCCCTTATTAGTTTATAAATTACTATAGCATATTATTAAAGGGCACTGAAATGGCAACTGCCAATACAGTCAGTAAGCGTATTAAAGTTCTCACTATAGCGATAGTACAAAGATAGATAAATCTTTTGATATAACTATCAGAAAAACTTTCTTTGTATCTTTATAAACGTGTTGTAATATCCAGTATAAATGAAAGAAGATAAAAGAGTCAATAGAATTAATCTCCATCTTAACAACAAAGAGTTGGAAATGTTTAGAAATAAAGCGAAAAAATATAGCCAGATGTCTGCTATGATTAGGGATGCAGTTATTCAATTTGATGACATAAAAACGAAAGGTTGGATCACTGCTTTAAATGATTTGTCTATTTTAATCTCTAACTTTTCTACTGAACTTTCTAAGCAAGGAGGTAATTTGAATCAGATAACTAAACGTGCAAACGAGTTGATTTTTATGGGAGAGCTGGATAAAACGTACTATGAAGAAGTTATTTCACCTCAGATAAAACAACTGCAGGAGCTGGTTTATGACGTCAAGAAACAGCAATCTGAAATCTTTAAGCGATTGCTGAAATCATAAAATACATTTTCCCTTTTGTCCTTATACTGGAGTTGCGACAGTATTTCCTTCCCACTTTGTGGGCAAGTAACCTGTGATACCAATTTGAAAAATAGGCGTCTAAAGGTACAACTTGCTAACCAATTAAAAACAGTTGACCAAAACATAACATTCCGAGCAATACTTCCAATAATATTGCGTTTTGATAGCATTGAGAAAAATTTAATATTATATGATTATCATATTTAATGAGATAAATATAGAATGATAATATTAAATTAATATCATATTAAAATATAATAATCATAGCTTATGAGAACTATCTTCTATTATATAATTAATTTATAATATTATTGTGCTATGATTTTATGATATAATGACTTTATTATAAGTTGATTATATGACGGATATATAATATGATAATAATAAAATATTATTCTATTTTTGAAGAGAGAGAGTAAAGGGGAACAAAGAAGAAAAAGCGATAATATAATAATGAAAGGGGTATTTGATGAGTCAATGGAATAAGCAGCCTTCCGAAAGGGTGTATAATTAAACATTTAATTGTAATATAACTGTATTACTAAATAGTTGGAAAGTTACAGAAAAGTCTTGAGGGAAAGATCGAATTGAATATGTATGTTTATGGTTAGAATGCTTATCAAAGACAGTCTTACAACGAAAAATAACCTTTTGGGAGCATTATTACATATAGTTTCAAACCTCATTTTCCCTTTAGTCAAGTTTCATCATAAGCATCTAAAGCTTCATTTATTTCTTTTATTTATAAGCTTTATTTAAGTGGCGTGTAATCAATTGATTTACAGAGTAATAATATGTAAATAAGTAACCTTTTGGGAAGAGATAAGTAACCTTTAGGGAAAGGATAAGTAACCTTTAGGGAACAACTATGTAACCTTTTGGGAAGGTTATCCCTTCTTTTATGTTACAAGAAGTGAATGATTGAATAAAATGATAGTTCTTTTTTGGCTAAAAGATTTTCGCTGATTATCTTTGTGTTGTCGTATCGATTGTTTTAATATAATTGCTGGCTAAGTTGACAGCCGTCTTCCCAGTACCCTTTAATAGATTATTTCGCTACGACGTTAAAGCAAACATTTCATCAGAATGATTTGTTAAAGGGAAGAAATGACAAAACGAATTTATACTTTAATCGAAAATGGAGGAATTAATGGTAGTCCTTTTAGCTTTAGTAATCTACTAATGCGCTCACCATTGCGTTACTCTATGATGGAAAGGCGTTTCCTATACAAGTTGTCAGAGGCGATAAAGATGCGATATGAGCAAATGGGATTAAAAATGCGTGAGAACTGGGATAATCTTGTGTTCAATATGACAGACAAAGATTTAGCTTCTATCGGCGGAAACACCCACATTGTACGTACATACACAACCATACGTGCACTTGCACAGAAATCAATAATTCAATTTCGTTATAACAAACAGAATCAACTAATCATTGATTATTTTCACTGGATAGATGCTTTTCGTTGGAATACGGAGACAAATGATTATACCGTTCGTGTTTCACCAGAACTATATGATTATGTCATTTCTTTAACGAAGTCTTTTACAGTTCTCAATCTTCATACGGCAATCCTCCTTGAATCCAAGTATTCACAGAAGTTTTACGAGTTTTGTTGCCAGTATTCAGGTGACTTTCGTTTTATAGATCCATCAACTCCAAATGTCATTTACAAAAAGCGAGTTATCAAGGTTTCTATCAAAGCCTTCAGATTTACGTTTGGTTTATCGGAATTGAACGACCCAAAGACAGGTGAACTTCTGGAGAAAGAAAAATACCAGCGTTTTAAAACGATGGTAATGAAAGTCATTCTTCCTGCTCAAGAAGAACTATATAGGTTGTATCAAGAAAACCACTCAGATGTATGGTTTGATTATCAGGTTGGAGACAGGTATGGACGTGGTCGTAATGGTTCACCCAAAGACTTGATATTCTATATCTATACACGTACTCATCCAAAATCGACTAATCCTAAAAAGAATCATCCTTGGAAAGAAGGAGAAGAACCTCTATATCCATTTGAAGAACAGCATAATTCTTCTTCAAGAACTTCAAGGAAAATAAAAGAAAGTGATTGGCTTCAGATTGATGAACCAGAGCAAAGGAAGATAGTCTATCAGCTTTTGCTAAGTTACCTTAACTCTGACGAAGTGCCTTACTATATGAAACAAATAGATAAAGAGCAAGAATGTTGTCGGGATAGCTACGCTCAAGTCATTCAAGTTATATACGAAAAACAGCAGCAACCAAAGTTTCAACAAGGGACAAAAGCATATAAGCGTAAATGCTTAATTGAGTTCGTATTTACTAAGAATCTTTTGAATTATGGGTGGAGTATAAAACCACAATACAATATATAATTCATAGTTGGTCATTCGTACTTCTTGTATTTATATACAACATTGTTCTTATCTAATTTTCTAATATATGAAATCTGTAATTTTATAAAAATTATTGTATCTTTGCAACGGATTCTGCATAAGCAGATTTAGTAATAATTAAACGTGGCGACAACACGTTAAATACGGTAGAGAATCTTATGAAAACAAAAGTAATTTACCTTGACCCAAAAAGGGTGTTGGTAGAAACACCGAAAGGTGAAAAGTTCATTCTTGGTTTCTACTCATCAATGAACTATTCGTGGGAAACAGAGTACAATATTTCTTTTACCGATTTTCTCTCGTCTCTCTTTGATAAGTTCTACAAAGGGAATGACAGTGTTATAATGGGAGAAATTACTCGACAACTCCTGATACATCGTTTTGAGCCTGTCTTTTCTTATGGGCGTGATCCTATACAGAATCGTGTAATTATGGGTGATAGAATACGTGAATTGCGTGAGGATAAGAATATGGATGTATTCACTCTAGCAGAGCAGGCTGGCATACAGCTCAATACACTTAAAAGAATAGAGACTGGAAAATTCTCAGCAGACCTTGATATCTTGTCTAAAATCGCACAAGGACTAGGTATGAAAATCGATTTTGTAGAACTTAATACGGTGAAAAATAATGGTGAGCCTAGATGATTATAAGGATGTAAGGTCCTGTCTCTATAAGGAAAGAGAATACTTAGTACGTGATAATGGTTGTGTGTTTCGCAAATCAAACAAAAATAAAAAAGGAGTTCTTGATGATAAGTGGACATTCGGAAGGAAAGATTCGAGAAGTGGTTATATGTTAATAGGTTCAGAACGTGTTCATAGAATTGTAGCAACCGCTTTTCATGGAGAACCATCCGATAAAGAATTAGTTGTCGACCATATTGATACAAATAGAGCTAATAATCGACCAGAAAATCTTAGATGGGTTACAAAATTGGAAAATGCACTTGGTAATCCTATTACTAGGGCAAAGATAATATTCTTATGTGGTAGTATCGAAAAATTTTTGGAAGACCCATCTATACTTCATATGTACTCTAATTTAGATAAGGATATTTCTTGGATGAGGACAGTAACGAAGGAGGAAGCCTGTATATCACGTGAACGTTTGGAGGAATGGGCAAAAAGAAGCTCTCAAAGCAACGAAAGTAGCACACTCACTGGTAAACCATTAAATGATTGGATTTTCCAAAAGTCAAAAGATAAGAAAATAAACTTTAAACAGCCAGATGATGATATAATAGTATCAAAAGGATACCACTCCATAAGCGAAATTGATAGTGCAAAGCCTGCCTTAGAAGATCATTTTTCTAGCATTAACTTCCCTTTACAAGAAACAATTAACGAAATACATTTACCTCATGCTATCGAAAAAACAGAGAATGAAGCTGGTAGGGATGATGTACAAATAACAGACTCTTTAACGTCTAATGCAAAACAAGTCAATTGGTTTACTCCTACTGAGTTCCCACAGTGCCCCCATGAATTGTCTTTACAGAAATATTTTGATTCCATTAAAATTGGAGAGGTATTTAGTAAGAATTCGAGAAAGATTGGGAAAGCTGTTGACAAAGAGTGGCTTATTCCTGACAGACTCTTTTATGTATTATGTAAAGACGAAGAAGGTTTTAATCAATGGCTTCCTACGCCTATTTCTGTGCATAAAGACTATTTCCTTCATTTTAATTGTGGATGTTGGTACTATGAGAGTATTGCAAGAAAAGTGGTACGTGAGAAAATGCTAAATGAAGATGTTACATACACAGAAGAGGAAAGCTATTACCTATAATTATTTTTTTGGAGGTATGCTGGTAACACCAGCATACCTTTGTTTTTAGTCTGTTACTCTGTAGAAATATTCAAGTTCTTCATCTTTTAGATTCTCAATTGCCCAAAGTTCTGCTTCTCTCCAAAGAGTATCATAGAGGTGTGCAATAGCATCGTTTGTCTCATACCATTGCCAAATCTTGTGGTTAAGAACCATAACAAGCTCTGTGAGATAGACGTGATTGTCTTTCCACTCATTGAAAGCTCGCTTGTAGGTGTCTTTGATAGCGTAGAGACCAAACTTGTCTGCAATTGAAAAATCCATCCAAAAAGTGGTTTTTGGTTCATACGCATTAAGCAACTCTGCAGAATTTCCTAAAATCTGAATAATATCCATACTAAAAAGTTTAATAAAAAGTGATACTTTTCCCTTTAGTTCTCACTCTCTATGTGAGACTGACAGGGATTGAATTTTTATGTGCTTAGAGAAGTGGGGCAGAAATGGATGCACAAGGAATTTTTGTAAGAATTTGTATGGAAACCCAATTTGTTTTAAGAGAAATTGCGGAGGGTCCATACAAATTCTTATGAAAATAGTGATAAACGATACTTGTAAAGGAGTTGAATGCTACACTAACTTTGCACAATAAAAATCAATTCTGCGTCAGTTACACAAGAGTCTGTAACACAAATAGTTTCTTTATATTCTATAAACCATAATGATTCTGTACATTATTGATTGTATAAATTTTAGTCTACAAATAAAATATAAACATATAGAGCTACCTGTATTTTTAGTCTGACATTGATATTAATCAAAATAAATTTGTTATATTTGTAGCATAGATAATGTTAATTACATAGAGAAGCATCAATCTAAACAAGATTGTGTTGCCTCGAAAGAACTTAGCACTTATTACTGATATAAATCCAATCTATGCTCAATCTATACTAAAAAGTATTACATGACAATATCAGATTTACACATTAAATTATTTTAGAATGACATCAAAAAAAAATAAAAACCAGACTAAAGAGAAAACTCTAAAGACATACAACATAAAGATGCCTGTTTATACAACATCTATTATTGAGAAAGAAGAAGGTTTTTTTGAAAAAGTTACGTATAAAGAGATGATTTCTTTTTTAAAGAACAGATTACTGACTTTTACGCAACCTTTTTCAACAGATAACCGTAATAAAACCAAGAGAATGGTTATCAGTAAAATAACTCCAATAGATGTTTGCATTAGTGATGTCCCATCTGTGCTTTTACAAATAAATGCTTTCAAAACTAATTTGTATGATGGATATTTCGAAGCCTCAGAAAAGATACCTTTCTCAAAGGATAATAAAATAGGAAGTGATTCAAACTTTGTCTTGTTTTACCCATGTATAAGTGGCATTTATGATGGGAATTATTCTTGTTATTTTTTAATGCTTGCTTATGAAGACCCAACGAAGGATACAGGTGAAGTAAGCAAGCTTGCAAAAATAGTCGCTAATAGAATTTTAAATATCCCTGTTCAAAATATTAAGTTAGATATGATACTTCAAGAATTAAAATCTATTGGTACAATCCCAGAGTTAAGTGTAAAGTATTATAGTCTTACTGAAGCTGAAAATAATATTGATGTTAAATATGCTTGTTATCTTGATAGTTCTAAACTAAAGAAAGAAGAATTCAGAAACTTCAAGGATATGCCATTTGATGATGTGAAAAGTCTTCTTTCTGATAGTTCTGAGGATGAGAATTACCAGAAGAAAGAGACGACCATTTTCCATGGGAGGCGTGAATACAAAATTTCTAAACAGTTAGTATGTGAGGCTGAAGAGCTTTTAAAAGAAACTGCCGAAAAAATATTTAATGCACAATCTTCAATTACCCAAAAAGAATTAGAAGAAAAAATCCATGATATTGATTTTATGACAGAGAAAATGGAACATGTTTTATCGAACTATATAAGTGGATTTTATTAATATGAACATAACCTCATTTTACACATTATTACTAAATGATGCATGGACTATATATATGACTTTTAGTGGTATATTAATTTCCATAATGACATTGTTGTATTCTGTTATCTTAGGAAAGCGCTCTGAGCTGGAGTTGTATGCAAAGCTACAAAAAGAAGATGACTTGGACCCTTTATTGAAGAGGAAGCAGCTTATCGCAGTAGAGGTTGTGAAAAGGCTTACACGAATAAACACTTGGGCTTTTGCAATTTTATGTATCTCGCTCTTTAACTGTGTTTTTAGTTGGATATCATTCCGTTTTTTTAAAACAAATCAGGAAGTATCTTTGTATCTAGTTGGTCTTCTTACTTTTATCATTATAATTACAACAATAGGTCTTTTACGAAAACTTTATAGTCAATATAAGCAAGACACCAAAGTATAAAGACTTAGATTACTAAAAAGGTAGTATTACGAATTAGAAAATATGCTTAATTTGAAGTCTTAAAGAAGTAACAAATGCTATTTCATAACATCTGACAATTTTCTATGTATGTGCAGTTATGTTGATAGAGGTAGTCTTCGTCTGACATAATAAGAATACCACTATGCTCTGAAACTGGATACTTTACCGCCATAACTTTTGAATCCAAATGACCGTCACAGTTAGAAAGCTGTGCGATTACATAAGGAAAGTCAGATTGCCAATGCACTTCCTTATCATCAGTATTACGAATTGCCTCGTTCAATGCGTAAACTTCTTCTGAACGTATAGTTTGGTATTTCTTATAAAAATCTTGGTGTATCATTTTATTTGTTTTTGTGGAGAGGTGGTTAACCTCTCCTTTTTTAGAATGTTAGAAAGACTTGCGGCTTACAGTCCAACCTTGCAATAATAGGTCCTTATATATGTTTGTCTTTCAAAGTCAGCTTCTGCTGCATAATTATTATTTACATATACTTGCTGATAAGTAATAAGAGCTTCTGATGATATTACTGTTATCACTTGAATTGCAATACGAATATTCATATAACTTATTTGTTTTTGGAGAGTTGATTAATCTCTCTGTTACCTTTTAATGGTAGAAGATGTAGTCACTTATTTCTTTGCATATACGACAGAAGTTTGTTTAATACATCAGTTGACATCTTATCCCATCCTCTTTCGTTTATCCAAGGAGTGAATGCAAAGAACACTGTAAAGAAAATACCTTCATTCAGTGTTATTGGATATCTTAAAGCATGAATTTCGATAGAAATTCGTTTCGCTGTTAATTCATCAATAGTTGTTACTTGTGGGAATTTTTTTTTCCATATATAAGTCTTGTGAGGTAATTTCTTTAAGGTTTCATTAATAGACTTAATAATATTCTCTCTTGACATATCTTATTGGTTTGTGGAGAGGTGGTTAGCCTCTCCGTTGCTTAATATTACTCAACATATTGGAATTCATGAACATATATGTAAGAGTTGTCATCTTCATGCTCTTCATTCCATGCCTCAATATCTTCGTTTGTGAAATCTTCTTTACCAATCAGAGAAGAGACAAAATCCTTCATCTGTTCTTTTGTTTCAAAGTATTCATAGAAGTCTGCATCCTTCACATAAGCATCAACTAAGTATCGCTCTGGAAAGTATTTACCATCAATGTCATTTGTTGCGAACACGTCACACCCTGCTTCCTCAACGATATAGTAAATGGTGAGTTCTGGCATAAGTTTTCCTAAGATGTGTCTGAAGTCTGTTGCTCCCCACGCTTCTTCTGCATTGATGCGAATAACATCTCCATCTAACTCATACTCTTCGATAAATCCACGAAGATAGCACTTTTTCAATTGCTCGTCTGATGCACCCAAAGCCTTAACGATATTGCCTTCCCATTCTGTAGAAGCATCTTCAAGAACAGGCTTAGACCTGCCTGAAACAAAGTTATCAATTACATCATAAACTTTCTTTAAATCACTCTCACTACCTTCAATTCGATAGCTTGTACTTGCCCAGTTTGCCATATTTTTAAGAATTTAATTTGTGATACATTTCCCTTTCGTTCAGCTGCTTTTGCAGCATCATTGTCGGGTTTCAAACTTTACATGCAAGTGGGTAGTAAGGTCATCAGGCAGATAAACAAAGGAATTTCATTATATTCTTATGGAATACCCAAATCTCTGATTTGTGGAAGGCTGTCATTAGAATATAACGAAATAGCTAAGCGGTCCTTTGAGTTCTGACGACCTTACTAACTTTGCAAAGGAAAAGTAAAACCAGACAGCGAATGCAAGAAGTAAAAACGATAACATCGAATACAGGGCTTTTATAAGACAAAAGGGAGAAAGAGGTTCTCCCGTTAAATGCATTGATTGAAGATAGAATAAAGGCTTATACGCTTACAGGGTATGATTATCTCAAATTTGATAGGCTTACGCTTGAGGACGAGCTACAGGATATAGGACACAGTTCAGATGATATCCTCAAAATTTTATCACAAGTAATAATGCTGTGGACTTAAGGCTTTAATCAAATAAGACCTACAAAAAAGTCTTCTTATTATCAACATATAATAACAATTTATTTTCCTCTAAAACGTCCATAGCAATTGCTTGAAATGTGGCTTTAATGCCTGTTACATTCAGTTCATTGTCAAATACTATATAAGCGTCTATATCAACTTTTCTTTCAATGTCTATACGCTGCTGATTACATTTAGGTTTGATGATTCCATTTATTGTATTAAGTATTTGGGATAAAGCTTCGCGGCAACGTTGTTCAAGAGTCTTATTAGACTCTGTCTTTGCATTTGTTTTGAACTCAATCAGGCATAATTCGTTCACCGTGAGCAATGCACAATCACACACACCACCCTGTTTTACTTTTGGACCTGTTATAATCCTATTGTCTAATGGTAATAATACAATCTCTGTTTTGTTAGGATTATCGGCACAAAAAGTCTCCGAAATATTGGGTGGAACTATATTGGTCCAGTCAGAATATCCTAAAGTGGCATCGTCGTAAACATATAATTTCTCGTCTATACTTATAACCATTGCACGTTGAACACCAATACGCCCACAATTACGTAATGCAGAACATAGTCTAAGGTTGCTAACGGCGGTAGGAATATTGGTATTATTTGATAGTCTTGCCATAAATACGATATAATATATTAAACTCATGCATAATTAGCTCTGATACTGAATCAAGATCATTCTTGCTGATTATACCAGATGATTCTGAGAGAACTGATTGATAATTCTCCATTTCAGCTTCTGTGAGACTAAAAGCTGTGAGAGATTCAGGGTCAATGTGATATTCTGGAGGAACAATCTCAGCAACCTTTCTTTTTATATTGTCATCTCCTTTTTCATATGCCTTATAAGCAAGTACAAGGTTATTAAGTATAGCTAGTGTGTATGGGCTATGCGAAGTTAACAAAAGCATATTATCCGTAGTTCCATTGTTGACTTTGCACAATAGCCTTATCATTGAGTTTTGTGATTCTGGGAAAAGACTTAACTCAGGTTCCTCTACGATATTTACAAAACAATTGTAACGACTACGACTAGAGAGATGTTTTAACATAGCGTTCTTGACCGAATCTGACAAATTCTCATTTTCCATAATCTTAGAAGTTTCTTTTTGCAATTTCTGTAATTCTTCTACAGACATGGGACGTTCTTTACCAGAAGCAACAATATTCCCTAAATAGTCAGAAACTATACAGACTGGTAGGGCTGACTGAATACCACTGGATGCGTTGATAAGACGAACACGATAATCACAGCCTTCAATCCAGCTAATATCATTCAAAGAATCATACTTGTAGTTCAAATTACCAAATGGAAGAGAATAACCATCTTTAAATCGTTCCTTCGATTCCCAAAAGGTCTGATTAAAAGTAAGGTTGGAAGCAGGAAGCCCATCAAATGTCTTCAACTTTTTTTCTGCTGAACTTAATATTATTCTTTCAGCAGGAACATACATTATTTTTGGTAATCCTGTGATAGATCCATTCTTTTTTTCTATATTAAACGAATTTCCTGCATAAACAAATTTATACAGAGCACTTTCATATAATATGTAGGTATCGTCACGGAAAAAATCATCAATACGATGATAGCCACATAATTGTTTTTTAAAGCGTGCATCTACAAACTTCGTAAAATAGTCCAAAGAATACGTCTCTGTCAATAATGTCTTTTCGAGCCATCTAAAAGTAGAGTACAACTTAACAATGCAACTCTTTCCTGTACCTTGGTCACCAATAAAAAGATTTACTTTGCGGAAGTTGATATCGATACTTCTTATAGGGCCGAATGATTTGACTACTAATCGTTCGTTCATAATCCTGTTTTTATTATTCTATTACATATTCTACTTTATATCCATGGCAAAGATAATAATAAATAAGGGGAAAGTAAAGAAAAGATAAGAAAAACAATAATCTGCAATTCTATTTAACATGGGATCTCCTTTACTATTTCCTTAAAACTTATTTAGCTATTACGTCATAAATATGCGTAATGGCTTCATGCCACTTTATGACTTCTTTGGGACAAGGAGTGACAAGCGAGAGCCATTAAGTATTAGTACTGAATGGAATGTGTAGATGCAGCACTTAAAGAGTAGGCATCTGCCGTTCTGCACGTCAAGGATTTGTCGTCATTACCACTCCATAGTTTCTACCTTTTTTGTTCTTGTCCCGCACATTCAATTAGAATCTGCAAAATGTGTGCCCTTAGCTTATGAAAGAGACCTGATTGGCTTGAAAATAGATGCCCTTTTGAACTCTTATTAATGCCTACTTGAAGTCCAATTAAGCACCTTTTCTTGCATCACTTCGTGTTTGTTTACTTTACTTCCGATTATAATCTTGTCTTTTATAAGTGTTTTTTTAGGTGTATTATATGATTTCATACAATATTTTTTACGTCTTTTCTGTATATTTTCGATGTGTCAAAATGAAAAGGATTTCTGTGTCGGGGAATGAATAAAACAGGTTAGACAAGACAGCCTAGGCTATCAAATTTGTTTAAAAAATAGCGGCCTGCTGTAAGCTTATGATTTTGATTCTGATATAAACCGCTCTCCAAAAGTCCATTGAAAAGCTCTGTTGATGATCCGTAGGAGAAGATACTGTGCTTTGAAAGGGATTAAAACAGCATAGACTGTTTTAAGGGTTTACAGCGTAGCCTGTTTTCTGTAAGGCACGAGGTAAGATACTGCCATACAAAAGAAGTGAAAGTCTGCATAGTTGGCTTTCTGCGGAGTTTGATTGAGAAGTGCTGCCGAATGCCTGGAAGAAAACTGGCGGAGCAATGGGCATTGGTAACTTAGAAAGGGTTAGAACAATCTTCTAAAGTTATATTTATTAGTGGGAACTATGAGTGTTATTATAAACAAGTATTAAATTACAGGGCTTCAGTATTAGTGAAAAGGGCATGAGTATTACGTGCTGCGATTAAAAAGAGCAGCACAGCTCGAAAAATATCCGTGGCGACAAACCACGGATATTTCGTTTCATAGATGAAAAGTCTTAAAATCAATCAACATAGAGTTGTAAACAGCTTTTTCGTAGCCTTCGCTTTTTAGAACAGCCAACTCTTGTCTTGCAAATGAGTTTGCTTGTGACTTACTCAATCCGAATTTACTTCGCATTGGTCTGTTTGGGCGCATAGTATCTACTTGATAAAGTTCTTGGTAAATAGGGATATACTTGATGCGTTTTATAATTAATACTCTTGGATATCTTATCATAGTTCTATATTTTAAGAATTCTTGGATAGTTTATCAACGTAAACATTAAAGATATTTGATTCAATCTATATATGAAATAATCGGTGCAAGCATTTTGTACATTCCATTACGTTTGTGCGCTGCATATCTATATCTTATTTCACCGATAACAACTCCATTCATTGTAATAGTATCTTTATACTCTAGCTTTTTTGTTATGTGTATGTTATTACTCTCACAAATATCTAAAGAAGAAGTACAGACAAAATACTTTGAACACATTCCGTAGTTAGCTCTGTCTATTCTTCCTTTTACAATGTCAAGGATTGCTTTCTTAATTTTTGTCTCCATTGCGTTTATTTTAATGACTTATTGATGTTTTATGTATTTCAATGGTAAGGTTTTTCTGCCTTACCATTGTATTGTTAGAGATAAGCAAGTCGCTCAGTTGCTTTTATTATTAAGTCCTTTAATTGCTCTTTATTCAGTTCGGACAATAGGTCTATCACCATAAAGTTTTCTGTATCTTCAATATCAATACCCTTATTAGCAAGGATTGTTTTTATGTCTAAACGGCTAAACTCATTGTACACCTTACTTCTTGTTTGGGTTTCATTTTCAAAAGAAATAGTATTGTCTATCTCTATCAGTTCGCCTATACCAATGAAAGCATCTATGCGGAATTTACGTTCCTCTTGCTTGTCAGTATCGAAATAAACAAAGTATTGCCCTGTAATATCTATATTATCCGAAAGGATGCCGTGTGCGTGTCTTATAGAGCCATCTGTTTTACGATAAGCGAAAGCGGTAACACCCTCTTTCTTCATCTTCTCTTTTAGTTTGACAACAAGTGCAAGACAAATTTCATGATGCTCTTCTATTGTTCCTTTACGGAGTTCACCTACCTCGACAAGATTATCTATGACAAACGACCTCCAACCCTTACAATCAACATCATAGTAAGCAAGTGTATATTTGCATTGTTGGTGCTTTGTGTTGCCTTTTATTGTGTGTCCTATACCATACAATGTTCCGCAAGCGTGACGCTCTGTTCCATCTTTCTTTCTATAGACAAAAGAAACAATTCCTTTGCGAAGTCTATCTACCAATGTTTCAAAAAGATTTTCCATAATTAAAGTATTATAGTTGATTACTCATTATCAATAAGTTCTTTAATATCTTCTTCAGAGTTAACCTCTGTTCCGTTGAAATAAAAGTGTGTATCAAGTGAACCATTAATATAGCTATCAAATTGCTCTCTATCACATCCTTTGCTATCGACATATTCGTAAACTACTTTCAGCCAAAGGATTTCCATTAGGTAATTTCTTACATTATGAGAATTAAGAGCTGCACACTCTAAAGCCTCTTCTAAATCTTCTTTCGTCCAATCGTAACCAAAGTTAGATTTAAAGTTCTCAAACTTATAGTCTTCCTTACTAAATCCTAAACTTACCAAAATCGCATAATTGTTTGTCATATCCAATTGTTCTTAAATGATACATTTCCCTTTCGTTCAACTGCTTTTGCAGCATCACTGTCGGGTTTCAAATTTTACGTGCAGATAAGTTGCAAGGTTATTAGGTAGATAAACAAAGTAATTTCACTATATTCTAATGGAAAACCCAAATCTATGATTTGCGGAAGGCTGCTGTTAGAATCTTGTGAAATAATGAAGTGGTACTTTGTGTTCTATCAACCTTGCTAACTTTGCAAAGGAAAATAGAAACAAGACAAGTGAATGCGTGAAGTGAAACGATATTTCTATTAGTGCGTGTCACACGATAAGAGGAAAATATAGCAAGTAGAGGACATTTTGTTTATGTTATAGCTATCTTGTCTTGCTGGTCCATAAAATGCGAAACAGCTCTTATCTATAACTCAAAATTAGGGGTTGAGTCTCTTCTTCTGAAAGAATTGATATGAATTGATATAAAAGGTTCGAATCCTATTTTTTTGATTTTTTAATTAATCATTCATATTCAAGTACTTAGATGTTATGAAAATAATTTACAAGAAAAAGTTGTTTCATTGCTTTTTCAGAATCTTCGGAGTAAAAAGTGGGTCAAAAAATGGGTCAAAAAATGGGTCAAAAAGTGGGTCAAAGGAAAAATGGGGACAAAGAAAAAGTCCCTAAGTTGTTGTAACTTAGGGACTTGTTTGCTTGTGCAAAGCGGAGAGAGAGGGATTCGAACCCCCGGTACCTCTCGGTACGACGGTTTTCAAGACCGTTGTAATCGACCACTCTACCATCTCTCCAGAAGGTTAC
>QWCW01000028.1_pt1 | contig 61360 bp, 85 predicted proteins | sample 1972691 | NCBI WGS metagenome assembly QWCW01 (sample SAMN09866698, study PRJNA288562) | Human oral metagenome isolate pre2_saliva, whole genome shotgun sequencing... | reverse complement strand
ATGCCTGACCAACAGTATGTAAACACACAAAACGTGATGGATATGACAAGCATTAAAGATCGCAGAACTGTGTACAAAGCTCTTGACCAGCTTTCTGTGCTAGGGTTCATCACTGAGAAAACATCAGATGAAAGATACTTCAGATTGATTGAAGTTAATAAGGATAGATGTTTGTGTGACTCTTATTTAGAGCTTGAAGAGACAGAAACAAACATAAACTATAATATCCTAGATATTATCAAAGGAAAGTCAAAAAGATTTATTAATTCACTTAAAAGTTACCTAAAAGAAGCTTCTTCTAGGTTAGGTGATATCTATTGGCATCCTTACAACGTCTTGATAGGAGAATTGCCTGACAGGTTCAAATTTCAACCTGTGATTGATGGAAGGTTTTTTGAATAAATGAGCAAAGAATTTTTAGATCTTCTGAAAAGGAACTATACAGAAGATGACTTAATACCTTTTGGAGTAAACAAAAAGTTTTACAATGAAAAGCACCCTGAGGATAGGTTTAGAAGAGATTTTGAAGAATATCACTATAAAATTAAACTCATTCCTTCACAGGTTAAAGCCTTAAGGGATAAGTATGATCTCTATATCTGCTTTACCCCTGTTAAGGATGGTAAGCGATTAAAAACTAATGCAAAAGATAGCTTTATCATTGCACAGGACATTGACGGAGTACCTATTCCTGAAGATCTTCCACCTTCTTATTATTGGGAAACAAGCCCAGGAAAATTTCAAGGTGTTTGGATTTTAGACAATAAAGTAACTCCACAAGAGCAAGAGATTATTTGTAGAAAGCTTATTAAAAAATACAACTTTGACCCTTGTGGATCTGACATTGTGCATTTATACCGTATTCCAGGAACATGTAATCACAAGTATGCTAGTACTTTCAAAGTATCAGGTATGCAAGGAAAAGGTACAGTGTACAGGAAGCGTGAGATTATCAAGCATCTGAAGGATGTAGATATCACAGAAAGCACAATAGTTAATAATGAGCCTATAGAGTACAAAGAATATGACCTAGAAGAGCTACTGCTTGAATATTCTGTTAAGCAGGAATATGAAAGAATTTTAGGATCAGATAGATCAGAATGGGCTTGGAACATTGAAAGCAAAATGTTTATCAATGGAGCAAGCAAGGAAGAAGTGAAATTTGTGCTTCTAAACGCTCCTGATTCAATGACTAAGTTCACAGAAAAGAACGTAGATTCTGAAGTAAATAGAGTTTATGCTAAAGTTGAGGCTGAAGCTAAAGAGATTGAAGAAGAGCTTGAAGATAGAGCCTCATTGAAGCGTTTAAGTAAAGCTCCTAAGGGAATTGTAAGGATTGAAGATACTGAGTTAAGAGGTAAGAAACCACACAAAGGGAAAGTCAATATCAAGCGTGTTGATGAGATTGAGCCTTTTGATCCTACGGACTTTTGGTTAATTGAAGACTTGTGGGAGAATAACTCAGTAGGTGTGGTTGGAGCACCTTCTAAGTCCTTCAAGTCAACTCTTACTCTTAACCTTGCCTGTGCTGTAGCTACGGGAAAACCTTTTGATGGAAGGGAAGTGAAACAAGGTGCTGTGTTAATCATTCAAGGTGAGAATAACCTCTCTATGGAACAGCACAAGATATATTCAATCACTGGTGAAACAGAATTGCCTATCTACTTTGTAGATGACAATATCACAATGGATCATATTTACAAGCTCAAGGATAGCATCCTAGAGTTGGGAGTTAAGCTCCTAATTATTGATCCTATGTATCTACTTTTCGGTTCAGGAGATATTAACAAGCATAAGGATATTGTCCTAAGGCTTGAAATGCTATCAAACCTGAGCAAGAAGACTAACTGCTCTATCATGTTAGTGCACCACTCAAGGAAACTTGAAAGGGGTGCTAAGATTCAAACCTCAGATATGTATGGTTCTGCATTTATTGAGGGTTGGTATGAGTCAATGATACTCTTACAGCGACAATCCAATAATTCATCAAGGATGGTTACTTACTTTAGAAATCATAAATCAGGAGATGTTTACGATCTTGTGGTTGATGATAACATGGGTTGTAAAGCTTATAAGAGGAATGATGACTCAGGATATGAGCCTGACAAAATGGAACTAACAAGACTCACTAAAAAAGAAAAGGAACAATTTGAAAATGAAAACTAACAAAGTAACAATCTTAACAGTAGCTACACTTGCTACACTTGCACTTGCAAATAATGCTAAAGCTGATGCTCAGGATAGCCCTGTAAGCTCACAGGAAGCTCCTACAGCTCTTGTAACCAACTCAGAGGGGAATAATACCACTGAAGCTAAACAGCCCACAGAGATCACTAAAGAGGGCGCAGAGATCACTGTAAAAAATCCTGAAGTTGTTATTGACCAATCTAAGGGTGAGGGAAAATACCAAGAATTTACTGTAGAGTATAAAAATATCAAGTTTGCTGATGATATGTCTATTAATGCAGGTGATAAAGTCACAATGACTTTCCCTGAGGAGCTTAACTTCCAAACTAAGTATGAATTTGATGTTAAAAATCCTGAAGATGCTGTAGTAGGTAAGGCTTCTACAAACCCTGAAGATCGCACAGTAACCACTGTGTTTAATGACTACTTTACAAACCATCCATTGAACAAACAAATGAGTCTCAAACTTGATGCAAAATGGACTGACAAAGTAGAGTCAGGAAAACCTGTTTCTGTGAATTTTAATGGTACAGTTGTTACTGCTAACATTGGAAAAGAACAAGTAATTGGTAAAGATGAGTTGATCGCTAAGTGGGGTTCACAGGATAAAGATGATCCTACTGTGATTAATTGGACAGCACGTATTAATTATGCCAAGCGTGTTCTGAATTATGTAACCATCATTGACGAAATGAGTGAGAACCAAAAGTTAGTTGATAACTATTTTGAGATCAAAAACATTGAAAGCCTAGATCCTTGGATTGATAAAGGATCTGCTATGGATCTTGTTAAGTCAATCAGTAAGTCAGATCATGGATTTACAATCAAGATGGATCGCTTGGATCACATGCTATACATCAATTATAAGACTAAACTTGTCAATGCTGTTAAGGATAGTGTTAACCCAACTAACAAGATTGAGTTGAAAGCAGAAAATGATGGATCTACCTCATACAGCTATGTACAGCTTGTGGGAGGAAAAGGTGATGCCTCAGGTGAAAATAAACCAGTTTGGGAAATTCCAAATGATGCTCCTAAGTATGAGAAACCTGAGTTGAATATTAATGATGTTCCATTAATGCCACCAGCACCAATCTTGGATAAACCATACCTACCTATTGAGGATATTCCAATGATGCCACCTGCTCCTATCCTTGAGAAACCTTACCTTCCAATCGAAGATGTTCCTGTTCTTCCTCCTGCACCAATTGTGGAAATTCCTGAGCTTCACATTCCTGAAGAACCAGTTAAACCTCATGAAGATCCTAAGACTCCTCCTGTGACTCCTGAAGATAAACCAAAAGTACCTTCAGAAAGTCCTAAGGTTGAGCCTAAGAAGGAAGAAGTTAAGGTTGAGAACAAAGGTGAAGTTTCACATGAAACACCTGTAGAAACTTATAAAGCACCTATGCTTCCACAAACAGGATCAGAAACAGGTGTAGCCCTTTCTGTGTTAGGTTTAACAGTATTAAGCCTCACAGTAGCATTTAAGAAAAAAGAAAACTAATTACAAGGGGTGAAATTCCCCTTGACTTTAAAATTTTGGAGAATTTAAGATGAAACTAGATAAAGTAGTTAAAGATTTAAAGGATATGAGAAAAGCAGGATTTATTGATTGTAACATTCAATGTTTCTTAGACCAGCTTGAAAAAGTTACAGAAAGTGTAGTAGTAGACAAGTTCATTGCTGATTGGTATGAGAAACATAAAGACTGTCTTGAATATTTTATTTGGGAGTGGAATAGACTTGACTGTGTAAAAGAAACAGAAAAAGATAGAAAGTTCTACTTGTGGTTAAATGATGCTTCTAATAAACCTGTAGAAACTTTGGTAAAAATGAAGCTTTTTGGTTACAAAGTGAAAGAGGAAATTAAGTACAATGTAAAAGTCGTTGAAACAAAACAGATCCTTTATAAGAGTGATGAAGGTGCAAAGTTTGTTGATGTTTACAACACTACACAACACAAAAAATATGAGTTCACAAAAGAAGAGTTAACTAGCTATGGTATGGCTTATGTGTTTAACAATAAAGGATTTAAGGTTGAGGAGGTAGAGGAATGACAGTGGAACAATTTCTTGGATCTTTATCAAGCTTGATGTGGACTACATACTGGTCAGTACTTGTATACAAATGTATAAGAAACAGGGAGAAGTGAAATGGATGATAAACTAAATTTTATAAGGTTTTCAGTAGTTCTTATACTTGTAAGTATGTGTGGTTTTGCCTATTGTATAGACAAAAAGCTAGATGACACACAAAATGAATGGAAGCAGATTGTAGTTAAGCAAGGTGAGCACATTAAGAAGCTTGCTGAGCAGAATAAGGCTCAGGATGTTATCATTAACAAGCTCAATGCTGAGTACAATCTAAAGGGTAAAAAGAAATGAGTAATGGTGGATGGTACAGATCCTGTACTTGGCTAGATGAGGCAAGCAAGAGGGAAGACCTTTCAGGAGTATTCTTTAGTATGATAGATGCCTACCTTAGACGTGTAGATATGTCTATCAGTGCTTACCTAAGTGAGCTACACAAGAGAGCCACAGGTAAGGAAATCAAGAATGGGGGAGCTTACTATTCTGTGAAGAAAGTAGCAGAAGGGAAGCGAATCCTGTTTCCTTACCTTGTGGATAACATGGTGGAAGTGTTTAGCAAGAAAGAGCGTGAATATCTTTGCTGGTACTATGTGAATACTAAAAAAGGAGATGTAAGAAGATCACAGCTTCTAGCAAGCTACTATGATAAGTATGAAGGGAGACAATCTCCTGAAATACCTGCAATTTTTGAAGACTGTTTTGTGACCTCTAAGGAAGAGGAAAAGGTTTCAGTTAGGAAGCTATCACAGAAAGAAAAATTAAGAAAAGAAATGAATCGTAAAGAGATTTTAGAAAGGGCACTAGCTATTGAAATTGCTGAAGGAAGACTACACAAGAGTATTCCTTATGGCGATCTAAGAGCTACTTGGAAGTAACTATGGATTATAACAAGAAAGAACAACTACTTGATAAAATTAATGGTCTTAGGCTTACTAGTACTAATGCGTCTGATACTTTATACAATAATGGAGTAGTTGATGCTTTTAGACGTACTAATGAGTTCTTTAATAAAGAACTTGTACCTGAAGTACCTCAGTATGTTGCGGATTGGTATGAGTCTAATAAGAAAAACTTAGACTATAACCTATGGAATTATGCTTATGATTGGGAAGATCAAGAAGATGATGAATTTAAAAATTGGTTTAACAATTCAAAAGAAGCATTTCAAACCATCATTAATATGCACCAATTTGGCTATAAGATTAAGAAAGAGAAAAAGTATCTTGTTAATCTGATTCAAGGTGGTCAGTACCTTCACACAGATCATTCAGGAGAAACTTACTTTACTGCTTTTAGTCAATCTAACTACACAAAAAGTGAACTTGAAGAATTAAATCTTGAGTGGGTATTTGATTGTCCAGGAATTAAATTGGAAGAGGTGGAATGATGGATAATAAAGTAGCTGTAGTTCCTGACTATATTGCAGAATGGATTGAGTATTGTAAGAGAAATAGTTTCACATTATTTGGATGTTTTGACCCTGTGGATATGTTTGAGAGCTTAGTGGGTGAAGATTTTGAAGGAGATGCTAGAAAGTGTATCAGATGGTGTAGGAAAGAGAGTAGCACTTTTGCTCTTGCTTGGTTGAATGGTTATAAGATTGAGGAAGACAAAAAATATCTTGTAAAATGTAAAAATGTTATGAAGGACTCATCATTCCTTAAGTATGACAGTATTGTTGGAAGATGGTATTTTGGTATGAAGAGTGATTCTATTGAAATACATTTATACCACACAAAAGAGGAACTTGAAGTAGGTGGTTTTGGTGAAGTGTTTGGCAATCCTATGTTTGAAGTTAAGGAGGTAGAATAATGAAACTCTATGTACTTTCAGGAAGTGCTGATGAGGATATTAAACAGTTTATCATAGAAGCTGTTAAAAAACTCAGTAGTGAAGAAGTTGAGGAAGTTGATAATGAATAAATTAGTATGCCCAAATTGTTATTCAACTTCTTCAGTACATCACCATACTGATTGGAAGCATATTGATAATCACACAGGTGAAACTAAACCAGTAAGTATTAGGCTTTGCTTAGACTGTAAGACATTATTTATTGATGATCGAAATTGGTAGAATAATGATAATATCAGATGAAGAATATATTAAATTTATAAAAGATGGACAAAAATTTGCTCTTGAGATTATGGAAGAATTATTTCCTGAGGATTATGAGGAGGAAGAAAATGAGTAATTTATGGGAAGAAACTATTGAGTTTTTAAAGGAAAATGATAAAACTTTTGAGGATGTACTCTTTATCCAAGGAGACGACTTCAAGGTAACAAAAGAAAACTTTGAAAGTGTAGCTAAGAAGACAGATTATGACTCAGGCTTCGGTGCTCAACATGTAGCTACAGACCTTGTGTTAGTTGGAGATTATTGGTGGATTGAGAGAGATGAGTATGATGGATCTGAATGGTGGAAATTTAAAACTATTCCAGCAAGAAAGCAGTACATGAAGAATATCACAAACCTGCATAAAGGTATGTGGGATACTCTTAAGGATATGAATGAGGATGAGTTGTAATGAAATTTTTAATACTTGGTCTTGAAAACAAAGAGGTAGGATTCCAGCTATTTATTATAAATATTTCTGAGATCATTCTAATTGATGAAGTGGATTTATTTAAAAATATATGTTTGAAGGTATCTTTAAAAGATGGTGGCATGCGATACTTCAACCATGTAAGAGTTAGTCCAGGAAGACTGATAGAAGTAAATAGAATTATTGATTTTTATAAGATTTTGGAGGAGTATAGTGCTTGATTTTTTATACACTACACTAGTTTTTATATGGTTTGCAGGTATGGTAGGTACTGTGGTTAAGCTATACATATCTTGTTTAAAAGGAGAGAAAAATGAGTGAGAATGTAATTGTAAGATACTATTTTGTTGGAGGAGGTCATCTAGACTGTGAGTACACAGACCATGAAATGTACCTTATTAGTTTACAAACTTTTATAGAAGGTGGGCTCCTTATCTTTGGTAATATGGTTGTCAACACAAAGAATGTTACTAATTCACAGATCATTAAGGGGAGTGTGATGGACATTGATTAACACTATTGATCTGAGGTATCCTGTGTGCTTGGATATTGAAACAACAGGTCTTGATAGGTTTAGGGATGAAATCACTTCAATTCAGATTGGATTTACAAATGTAGACCAAGGAAAGTATGTGCGTAGGTTCTTCGATTGGAAGAAATTGGGAATGAAACGTGCTTTAATGCTTCTTACTAAGCTTAAGGATGCTAAGCTAGTCACACACAATGGAAAGTTTGACTTACTCTTCCTTTATGTTAAGACAGGGATTGAGCTGAAGCTGTGGGTTGATACCCTAGTAATGGCTCATGTGTGTGGTGAAGAAGAGCTTGGACTTAAGCCTTTAGTTAAGAAGTACTTTAAGGTAGACTATGATATCTCAAAAGAAGCTAAGACAGGACAGATCACAGAGAAGTTTAAAGCTTATGGCTTGGATGATGTGTACTATCCTATGGAGCTTGTTAAGATCTTTAAGAAGAAGCTTAAGATCTATAACCTTGAGAAAGTCTACAAGCATGAGATGAGAGCCTACAGTGCTTACCTTGAAGTTGAGAAGAATGGTATGCCTATCAGTCCTAGACGGCATGAGATAGCTAAGAAGCTTCAGGAGCAATATAAGCCTATCCTTGAAAGGTTACTCACAGTGGGTAACATTAACTGGAACTCTACAGCACAGGTAGCTAAGATACTTTTCACAGATAAGGATGTTCCTGTGTATGATGAGAAAGGTGAGAAGCTACCTAACACTTATGAAGTGCTTGAATACTCCTTCATGAATGATATAATCTATAGAGGTGAGTTTGACACACGTAAGGGAGCTACACTGTTCATGAATGAGTGGAAGGAAAAGAATCCTCACCTGTATGATATTAAGGTTAAGCTTAAACACAACTACGCCCCTGTGATTATTGGCTATGGTGTAGGGCTTAAGGCTATTGAAAAAACAGCCAAGGGAGTTCCTTCAGTAAGTAGTGATGTGCTAGTAAACTATGTGGGTAATCCTGTAGTAGATGATCTGCTAGAGTATCGTAGGTTGACTAAGTTAGAGACTTTCATTAAATCTTGGGAAGAAATTCAAGTGGATGATAGAATATACCCTAGCTTTAACATTACAGCTAGAACAGGAAGAACTACTTGCTCTAATCCTAACATCCAGCAGATTCCCCAGGATAAAAATGTAAGAAATTTGATTGAAGCTAGACCTGGATGGAAGATAAAAGAGCAAGATTACTCGCAAATTGAACTCCGTGTGGCTTCTATGTTCTCAGGAGATACTAACATGCAACATGCCTATCAGTCAGGAAGTGACTTGCATAGTAAAACTACTGAATTGCTCTTTGGTGATACTTCCAGCCTTAGTCCTCAGGAACAGAAGAGGAAACGGACGGAAGCAAAATCTATGAACTTTGGTTTTTTATACGGAATGTCTGCAAAAACATTCGTAGACTATGCAAAAGGATATGGATTGAATATTACTGAAGAAGAGTCAGAAGGCTTTCGTAACAACTTCTTTAAGGCTTACCCTACATTGCTACAGTGGCATGAGGATTGTAAAAATTATGCAAGAGCAAACGGTTATACATGGTCTCCTATTGGACGGAAACGTTTCCTTCCTGACATCAACTCTAGCAACTTCAAGCTAAGAGGACAGGCTGAAAGACAATCCATAAACTCAGGAGTGCAAGGATTCGCCTCAGACATGTGTACAAGTGCTCTAGCTGATATTGTTTTCAGTGATGAGATTGACCATGATAGATGTATTGTACTAGGTTCTGTGCATGATGCTATTCTCTTTGAAATTAGAGATGACTATGTTGATGAAGTTTCACCTATAATTAACAGATTGATGGAGAAACCTTCCATCATTGAAGGAATTGATATTCCTATACCTATTGTGGCAGATTCTGAAGTTGCACAAGCATGGGGAGGATAAGAATGATAATCTTAGATAAGCCTGCTTATAGGCTTGATGAATACAAGGAGATCAGAGAGGCTAATCGCAGGTTTTTCAAGATTGACCCTGAGCACTACATAGACAAACAGAATGATTGGGAAGACTTATACACAATCTCAATCAGAGGCACTGTGTATGTAATGGATGACTTCTTTAATGGTCTCAGATATATTAGAAAGCACTATGGTCAACCTGTGTCTAAGATGAGTAGCTTTGACCTAATCTTTAAGACTAAGCATGGACTACCTGAGGAGATTGACTACATGTACCGTAGATTCAGTAATGCCTACAAGACTGTGACTGACTACATTTCACAGACATGTTGCTTCTCTCATGTGGTCATTGATGAGCCTGAAAGGATAGAAAGGAGGATTGTTCATTATCCTGTGATTGATAGAACTGTTCCTCTTTGGTTAAGAGAGAAGATCATTTCAATCATTGATAATGGTTATGCAGAATGACTTATAATGTATTAGAGTTCTTTGATAGCCAGCTTAAGAGAGTACACAAATTTGATACTTATGAAGAGGCTGAAAAGTTCCATGAAGAGATGCACAGAAAGACTAAAAGCACCTACTTCATTCGCTATAAGATGGATTTAAACAATGTATTCTAAGGAGGAATAATGGTAAACAAAAGTAGCTCAGTAGGAATTACTGAGGATATTATCACAAACATCATGCACTTGGGAGCTAGTGAGTACCACTTGGAGATCCTTATCCGTAAATATGAGGATCAGATTAAGTTTTGGTATAACCTAGACAATCCTGAGTTTCAAACTGAGGAAGATAAAGTAGCTATCTATGACACAAAAGACAAGGTGTATCAAATTACACAGCTTCTTCAGACTACTACTGAACAGCGTAGAAAAGCTATGGAATTGCTTAAGTCACAGGCTAATGAGGAAGGAAACCCTGACATGTGGTGTCTTCTTAAACACGTTCTTGTGGCAACTATTACAGCGTTTGAGGCTTGGCAAGTAGACCTAGCCAATGATAAGGTTAAGTTTGCTTTCCTTGAGCAGTCACGTGTAGCAAACCAAGTTTTAGCTATCTTTTTAGGTTATGAAGTTACTCCATGTAGTGCTTGCTTAACAGATCAACTTAAAGAGGATGGGAAATAACTCCCATCCTGTGAGGAAAATTATGAATTACAAAGAAATTATTGAAGATTTTTTAAAAACAAAAAGTAAATCTAAACTTTGCAATGAGTTAGGTATCTCACAGTACTACCTTGATAAAATCCTTCAAGGTGAGGAAGTTCCTGACATGGTAAAAACTAAGATTGTCAACATGGTTGCAGAGGAAGATGAGGACACAGAAGTTATCTCAATTTCTAAGACTGAAGAAGACTTTATCCTTGATGCACCTATTGACACTTTCCCTGATAAGGTTAACCGTATCTCTTACCTGAACTATGTTCTAAATAGTACAAAAGCAAACAAAAACCACTATTGGAGACAAGTGCTTACTAAGAATGGTTCTAACACAGAAGGGGAAACTGTGGATCAGTTAGAGCGTATGGTAAACGCTATCCTGAAAGGTAACTGGAAGGTCATTGAAGAGGATGTACCTTACATGATTAAGCTTCCAAGTTACCACTACTTAACTAAAATGGTTGATGGCTCTACAGGATGGTCACTTGTACAAAATTCAAACACTGTGGTAGGAAGTAGCAAAGAAGAGTTGCTTAAACAATACCCTGAGTATGAAGACTTTATTGTGCAAGAGCCTCTTAATGTTGTGAGCTTTAAGCCACAAGGAGAAAAGAGCAGAAAGTTCACTCCTAACAAGAAGAAAGGTTTTGTGATTAAGGAACATGCAAGAAAAAATTATTAATTATGCTCTCATCTTTGGTTTCCTGTTGTTGACTCTTTGCTGTTATGCCACTGTGACCTCACAGAAGGCTCAAATTGAGCGTTTAGAGTATCAGGTGGGGAAACTTAAGGGTGAGTTGAAACAGAGTCATGAGGAGCTTAATAGCAAGGTCTATTCGCTTGACATGAGATTCAAAGATATGGTTTATTATTTAGAAAATGGAGTAAGTAGAGGTGGATAATGACAACTTATAGTGTAAGTCGTGTAAAGACATTTTTGGAAAATCCTTGGAAGCATTGGTGTAAATACCTAGCAGGCTACAAGGAGAAGCAAGATCCTGAAGTAACACAGTACATGGATCGTGGAACATACTTCCATAGAGGCATGGAGCTTTTAGCACAGAGTAAAGGTAAAATGACTCAGGAAGACCTTTATGCTAAGCTACGTGAGATCTATGCAGAATCAGGATTCCTAGAGGAAGCTAAGCTTTCAGGAGAGCTTGCTATTGATCGCTACCTTTCAGAAGGTGAGCCTGTAGACTTTGAGAAAATCATTGAAACTGAGCATCAAGTCTACTATGACCTACCTAATGGACATGAGTTCACAGGTATAATTGATGCTGTTATTCAGAATGATGATGGAACTGTGACCATTGTTGACTATAAGACTCACTCTACAGCCCCTACAGATGATGAGTATCGCTACAGCCTTCAAGGTAACTTGTACATGTATGTATATACACAACTAGGCTACAATGTACGTGATATGATATTCGATTGTGTCAATCCTAAGATTAAGATTACAGGAAGAAATTATAAGCGTAAGACTATCCGCCTTGTGTATAATGAATACCGTACCAAAGACTTCTTTGACCAGTTTGTACATCTTGTAGACCTAATTGAGTCTGATCCTGAGTTTAAGCTATACATCCCAGGAAAGAGTGGGCATAAGCCTGATGCCTATGATTACCTCTATAAAGTCTACATTGGTGAGATGATGGAAGACTTAGATGAATTTATTGAGAAAAATTTTCAAAAAAGGGTTGACAGTCCAACCCAAAAATGATAGAATAACTTTGTTGGGTTATCCAGCAATACACTATAAGGAGGAATCAAATGATTAGGTTCATTTGGGCACAGGATGCTAATGGTTTGATTGGAAGTAAAGGAAAGATACCTTGGTACAATCGAGATGATCTTAACTACTTCAAGAATCAGACAACAGGAGGCATTGTAGTCATGGGAAGCAGGACTTGGTTCTCTCTAGGATGCAAACCACTTAAAAATCGTCATAACATTATCCTGACAACACAGGATGATATTAAAGGTTATGACCATGAGGATGTCTACATTGCTCATACACCTCAAGAAGTTATTGAAGTCTATGAGAACTCTAGCCTAGATCTTTGGATCATTGGTGGAGCTATGACTTACAAGACTTTTGAGCCTTGGTGTGAGGAAGCTGTGGTAAGCACAGTGGAAGGTGAGTATGAAGGAGACACTTACTATAAGGGTCTAGCAGATAAGCTCACTGAAGATAATGTAGTAGTTACAATGAAAGGTGATGGTTTCACAGTGAAACATTATAAGGTGAAATAATGGATAAACCAGATTTAGTTATCCTATTAGTGATATTATGTTCAATGATTTCATTTTATCTTGGATATACTAATGGAGTATGTGATAGAGAAGCTAAAAAAGATAAGATGAAACATAAGAAAATGGAGCTCATTGAAGGGATTGATGGAGTTACATCAGTACAGCTTACTCCTATCCGTTATGTAGAACTTCTCACAAAAGAAGAAGAGTGTAATGAGTTGAAACTAGCTATTAAGAGGTTTGCAGATGAAACTCCTAAGGGAACTTAAAGACTTAGTATCCCTAATGGGATGTGCTGTAGTATCAGTAGCTTTACTAGCTATCACACTTAAGCTTATAGCTATTGTATGGAACTTTATTATGTCGTGGTAAAAGATGAAAGAAGATATTATTAACCCTAAGCGTTACACAGGAAACAGGCTAGAGTGCTGGGATTTTTGGATTGTAGCTAAACTCAATCCATTAGTAGCATCTGCTGTTAAGTATGTGTGGCGATATAAAGACAAGAATGGAGTAGAAGATCTTAAGAAGGCTCTTGTGTTCTTAGATAAAATGAAGAATACACCTCAGGAAGCTCTCTACTTTGAAAAAGGTGAGTTCTTTGCAGATGATTGGTTACTTGAAAGTATGAGTGATACTCAGAGATTCATTGTAAACACATCTGTGCAGACAACACATGAAGATTTATATAAAGTAGCTATTAGTGATATGGAGATTGCTATTAACTACTTGATTAAAACAGAATATGGAGATGAAAGTGACTAACGCACAATTATTAATTTTTATCTTACTATTGCTTAATTTTCTCTTGGATCTCTACTACTTCTTTGAGAAGACAAGTAAGAAAACAGTTAAAATTAAGTATAAAGACAATGTAGCACACCTTGTGGATCTCACAAAAGGTGATTGGATTGACCTAGCTTCACCTAAGAGTATTGTTTACAAGAAAGGTGATCTAGTTCAGGTTGACTTTGGAGTAGCTATGGAGTTACCTCCTTACTATGAAGCTCATATTGCACCAAGATCAAGCCTATTTCAAAACACAGGCTTGCTTCTCACAAATGGTGTAGGAGTTATTGATAACTCTTACTGTGGTGATGAAGACTATTGGGGAGCTAAGTTCTATGCTACACGTGATGGACTTATTGAAGAAGGACAGCGTTTGTGTCAGTTCAGACTCATTGAGAATCAACCAAACATTCATTTTAAAGAAGTTGACCACTTAGGTAATGAAAACCGTGGTGGTTATGGAAGCACAGGAAAGTAGGAACACATGAAATTACAAAAACTAACAAAAATTAAATTACACACACTGACAACATTCTATGGTGAACCGGGTTCAGGAAAAACTACATTCATCAACACACTTCCTGGTAGTGTATTGGTAATTGATACTGACCGTGGATTGGCTTCAGTATCTCCTGATGAGCGTTTTGCAGTAGCAGAATGTCACACATGGGATGATGTAGTGGAAGCTATGAACTTTGCTAAAGGCTTTGATAGCATTGCTGTGGATCACTTCACAGGAGTTCAAGAGCTTCTTTACAAGCACCTTATGGAGAAAGCTTTAAGCAAGAAGATGACTCTTCCTATGTATGGTGAAGCATCAACTATCCTCAAAGGACTTATTGATGAACTTGTGGCTATATCCTATGCAGGTAAGAATGTATATGTTATCTGTCAACAAAAATCAGTCAACCTTGAGGACGTAGTTGATGAAAACATTCCAGCATCTATCATCCCTAACTTAATGGAAAGTGTTGGTAAGTACCTTACAGCATCAAGTCGTGTTATTGGACACACTGAGCGAGTACTCAAGTCTAAAGTAGTTAAGGGTGTTAAGAAGTCTAAAGATTTCTACCAAGTACGTTTGTCAGGAAACCCTGCATACAACTTGAAGGTAACTCGTAAACCTGGACTATCAATTCCTGAAACTGTGACTAACCCTACTTGGGAAACAATTGTAGGATACACAGATGGAACAACACAAGCTAAAGAAGCTAAATCAAAAGAAGCTAAAGAAGAAACTAAGGAAACAAAAGGAGAATAACTATGTCAAAACTATCATTTAAAGCAAAAGCACCTGAAGTCCGTGAATTTATTTACACACCAGGACGATATGAAGTACTTGTGGAAGCTGTAGAACAAGGAACTAACCAAAACACAGGAGCGCTTTTCTACAAGTTTGTGCTTCGTGGTAACTTTGGTGAAAACCTTACAATGTTTAACTTGTTTGTACGTGACAACACTTATGGACAAGAACAGCTCTACAAGATTATTGAAGCTGTAGGTCTTGATCCTAACTCAGATGATATTGACACAGATGATATTGTAGGTAAGTACATGGGAGTTGAGATCAAAGAAGGTGATCCTTACAATGGGAAACGCCAATTCAATGTACGTGACATCTTTGCTCTTGATGAAGAGGAGGAAGAAGGCTCAACAGACTCGGATGCAGATGATGATTGGGCAGATGCAGAATAATTAATGGTATCCCTAGTGGATACCTTACACAGAGTAGCTAGGATCTCCTTATAGATTACATTTTTATTTCGATTGCCAGCACTTGTGATTCCCACACTAGCTACTCTCTGTAAGGTATTTACTTTTTTGACAAGCCTAGTTAGTACAAAAAGACTTTCCATAGATATTTCTACACCCAAAGTTATTCTCACGATTTATGTTCCTATATATATTTTTTGATTTCGCTTCTATTACCCAACTAACTAGGCTTCTTAAAGGAGTAAATATGAATAAACTTGAAGAGTTTAAGCTCTATGTGTTAAAGCGTAGAGATGCCTTTGAGCACAAGTACAGAATAGGTAACAAGACTGTGGGAGATCTTTACAGATATGATCTTCCTAACAATCTAAAATACCTTGATGACATGTCTCAGATGTTCATACGGACGCTTAACACATCTAGAGTACCCCTAAGGGATAAACTACTTACTGTGTATGTTTATCGCTATATAGGGCATGAGAAGTATGTCAGAAGATGTACTAATGAACATGATGTAATCACAATACATCAACTAGAGAAGTTAGCAACTAAGCTTAACTCATCTAAGGCTAAGCTCTCTCCTAACTACAAGTCTCCTGCTATTCAGGTAATGACTAGAGAGCTTAATAGAGGAGAAAGGTTTCTTGCTTCCTGTGCAGATTTCATTGACAAGCTTCCTGAAGATCTATTCTACGGATGGAAGTGTAGTGAGATCTATAGATACTATAATAAGAAGTGTGATGTGTATGGACTGAGTAAGTTCACAGCTTATAACCTAGCTACTGACCTAGCTTACATTAATGAGCTACACATTGAACTAGACTTTATTAATGGATGCTCACCTAGCATGAGAAAGATGTACCTTGAAATTGTAGAGAAGGACAGGTTTAATGCACAGGAGTATAAGAAGTTTGCTATTGACTTCATGAAGTGGTATCTAGATCAGCCTTTTGCAGATAGCAAAGAGAGGATCATTACCCCTAATGATGTAGGACACATGCTTGTAGCTTACTATAAGCTCACAAGAGGTATGTGCAAGATTAGATACCCTAAGAAGACTAGGGTTAAAGTTAGTGACTTGGTAATATCAAGGAGTATGTATGAATTTTATAAAGGTGTACCAAGTGAAACTGATTGATGAGCTTGGTAATTGTTACTATGATGAAACAATCTGTGGCTTTAAGAAGAGACAGAAGTTTATCAAGAAATGGTCAGGAGATGACCAGATTACTAGAGTTCAAAAAGGTGATATAACTATTTATATAAAGAACTGTGGAGAGGAGTTATGGTCGTATGAATGTTGATATTGAAAAGGTTAAGTTAGCAGAAGAGCCTAAGTCATCACCAGCTAAGGCATCTGATGAGTATATCAAGCTAGAAAGAGAATTTGACAAGCTTACTGAAGCTATTAAGCTTTCTCACAGCACAAGAGAAAGAAAAGCTATGCGAGCAAGAAAAAAGAAGATCCGTGAACAACAGAACCTTCTTTACTATCAAATGCTTTACTCAGGCTACATTGAGTACACTCAGACTGTGCTAGGGTTATCTACACCACAAGCACTGTATAAGAGACTCAAGAAGCACAAGAAAAAATAAAGAGAGCAATTAAGCTCTCTTTTTTATTTTGGACAATTACAGTCATCCTTAGGAAGTTCTGTAAGTTTAAGACATTCAGGAGTATCTTGTGCATCCATGATAGGAGTGTACTCTAGCTTGAATTGGTGTACACGGAATACACCTGAAGAAGAGTTAGCAGGCTCTACTCTCACCTTTACGTGCTGTCCAGCAGGAACAATAATACTATCAGACATCTCCATAGCACCATCTGAGATACCAGTCATCTGCCAGTGTACTCCACGGTTCTTTCTAAGGTCTTCAGTATACTGTTCTCCTGAGTGATAAACTACAATCTCCATTGTGTTATCCTGAGCAGGATTAAGAGTAGTACCATCAGCACACCATCTAATGTAAACACGATACTTTCTATCAGTTTGTTTTCTTCTTCCATCATCAGACTCACCAGCTACAACTCCTGTAGTAGAGTCCATGTAGAGGTCTAAGTCATAACCATCTGTGATAGGGTGATAGAAGTCAGCAGAAGACACAGCAGAGTTTCTAGCATAGTTTACTTGAACAGCACCTACATCACCCATCTTAGATAGGTATTCAGCCATACACTGTACCATATCCCACAATGCACAGATGTTTTGAATGTAGTGGTTAAGTTGACAAGCCAGTTTCTTCATGAATGAACTGAAGAACTTAGGATTATAGCACTTCTGACTATCAGCCATACATGCAAACCGCCCTACACCCTTGTTATTTTCATCTACTAGTCGTTGACAATCTGCAACAGGAATTTCATCACAGTCACATTCATCATACCAACAGCGATCCTTAGGATTTTCACCATAACTAGTGAATGTAGCTTCATTCAGTCTAGTTGTTTTATCATCAATAGCCATTAGTCACCAATCTTTCCTTGTGCTTTCCACTTACCACCCTTACGAATACGTGATGGTGAGTAGTTTTCTTTACCAGTATCAGTAGCATAGATTTCAGCATTAGGTTTAGTATCCCAAAAGTTTTGGTTAGCTGTCCTTCTAATCTTCATCCACTGTCTTGTAGTGTTAAGAGACTTCCAAGCATTAGACTTTCTAATAGCCCATGGTCTAATCTTAGCATTTTCTGTGTAGTACACAGTAATGACATTGTTACCCTCAACCACAGTGTGAGTATAGGTTGTTCTCTCAGGGGCATAGTTAGTGATAGCAGGAGCATTGTAGGTTACATTGCTACCAATAGTCTGATTACTTAGAGTTACATCCCCACGTAGAGGTTGATTATTAGCCTTATTAAGATGCTTAACAATAACATTAGCAGTAGTTGGTATCCTCTCATATCTAAATGAGTAGTTACCATTACCAGTTACTCTAGGTACATTGATAGGGTTTTGACCTGGTACAAGCCTATAACCTTGGATGCTAGGAGGATCTTGTCTAAAAGGATCTCCATAAGTCACAGGAGTGTAGCTTTGAGACTTAATCTCTCTTCCTGTGTCCTTATCAATATACTTAACAATCTGTCCATAGATAGGGTTATATCTAAAGGTAAGCTCCTTAGTTTGTCCTGAAGGTACTGTAACAGATTGAGTTCTATTGCCAGTAATCTTATAAGTAGCCCTATAGATCTCAGGAGCAGTATGTGACTGACTTGTATCACCAGGTACTTTCTTAGTCTCAGTGCTAAGTGTAGCTCCTGTAACATTATCTACATACTTGATTACAAGTGTACCCTCTTTAGGAGCTTGAGGAACGTTAAGGATGCTTGTATTAGGCACAGTCAAACTGAATGACACCGTAGCAGTTGTTGGACTGAATTGCCATTGGTCAATAGTAGTGGCTACATCACCTCTCTGCTCATTAACCTTTGATGAGATCTCAACATCATTAATATTTAACTGTTTATTAATGGTTTCAGTCCAGTTATTACCAAAAGCTGGGTCATAGGACTTATTGAAGATGATCCCTTGTGGTGTATTGATTCCATAAGAGGCATTACCAAAACTACCATAAATTGTAAGTCCAGGAGTCTTAGTGTAGGATACTGACTTGATAACAGCTCTTGTGTGTCTAGCCTTAACCTTAGTACCTTCTACCACAAGATCATAGTAGATACTTCCTTCAGTGTTTACATGCCCAACAGCAATTTGACCTCCATCAGCAGAGGGAACAAGCATAGGGTTTTCAATCCTAAAACTGTTCCCACTAATGTAGGTCTTTGTACCACTGTCAGTAGAATAGATATTAAGGCTTAGGGCTTGCCTTACCTTAGTAATCTGTTCCTGATTAAGTGTAGCTTGATCTGCCATTAATTAATTCCTCCTGCAAGGTCATTCTCAGTCTTGCCATTGTTAGTTCTAATAAAGGCACTACCATCAACAGTTCCACCAAAGAGGTTAATATTACCTGTGGCAATGTTTCTATCAGGTCTTAGGCTACCTTCAAAGATAGTGTTACCTGTTTGATTCCAAGCACCTGAGTTCTTAAGGTTTTGTAGCAATGCAGTGAAAGCACCCTTGAGTTGATTGTACTCATTCTTGAGTGTGTTAAACTCTTGAGGTGACACATACTTAGGTAAGTTCACAGAATTTCCATTAGAAATGGATAGTGTATTACCATTTAGGGTGAGTGACTGATTAGACTGTCCAATAGTGATATCTCTTTCTGAACCTAAAGGTTCTACAGATATAGTATTGTCAGTTACAGCAGTTACCTTCCAGTACCCATACTCTAAAACACCTGTAGTACGTTCAAGAAACCTATCTCTTACAGTGTCACCCACTTTTATAGTGTCAGAATTATATACTGTGTCCTTATTGATTGTGGTAGCTTTAGTTCCTGGAATATCCCCTTTAGATACAAAGAAGTTAGCTCCTGATAATGCAGGAACATCACCCTTAGTCACATAAGGGTTCTGACCATTCTTAAGCTTCTCCTCAATAAGTTTATCAAGACCTAAGTCAACATGCTTATCCTTGATATTCTTAGTCATCTCATCCTGAAGTTTCTTATAAGTAGGGAAGGTTGCATAAGCATCATCCTTCTTAAGATAATCAGGTAAAGTGACTGTGTTTCCATTACTGATTGATAAGTTCCTGTTACCCTCATTAAATGATAAAGTTTGCTTATCATTATCAGGTTTGTTCTCTAACGCTGTGATTCTAGTCTTCAGAGGAGTATCATCATAGGATGTAGTAGTAGGCTTATCTGTTATTTTATATACTGTTTTTGACATTAGTTTAACCTCGGTAAGTAATAGTATTTATTGTCAGTAGGGTTCTTCAATACAACAGTACCTTGAACAGATTGCATGAAGAATTTTGCGTTCTTGATAGTCATGTTAAGTCTACCAACAACTTCCTCATTCTTCTTAACTTCAATCTCTATAGGTTCTTCTGACTCTAACTCTTCTTTAGTTATGAAGTGAGTGTAGTGTTCTGCTTTAGACTCAGTAATTATAGTCCATACAATCTTTGGGGTAAACCTGAATACTACTTTGTTGTTACTATTCCATATTGCTAATATACCTACTTCAAGTTCCAATTCTTGTGGTTGTATGAAACTAGCAGATCCTGATATTCCTTGACTACTTGTGGACAAAACACTTAGAGTAACAGACTCACTAGAGAAGCTTTTATGTAAGTCTCCATAGTCATAAGATCCTGCATAGTCTAGTATTAAGCCTGCCTCTAATATAGTATTACGACGAATTGTACCATCATTGTCAATACTATATAACTGGTTGTCTAATGTATCATAACCAAAGTTGGGTTTAAAAATTGTCCTGTTCTCAGGAGTTAATTTTTTGAAAAACCCTCCATTTTTTGTATTGTAGGGAACTTGTCTAGCAGTGTCCGTAGCCATCTCAATATGAAATGTACCATCAGCATCTAATAATAGACCATTACCTCTAGCTCTATATTCTTTAGGTTCTACACTAGCAGGAAGTTCAATAGAGTTACCATTTGAGATACTAAGAGTATTACCATTAAGTGTGAGAGTTTGCTTATCACTAGGTAGAGTAACTGAATTACCTTCTGAGATTGATAAAACTCTATTAGTCAAAGTTAGTGACTGCTTAGGGTGAGGGTAAGTAATATCATTAACACCATTAAGTACAACATTATTACCATCCACAGAAGCTACTTTGAACATGCCAATATTAAAGTTGTTCTTATCCCAATAGCTATCTACTACTGTGTCTCCTACCTTAATAGTATCAGCGTTTACAAGCTTATCTTTTGTGATCCTTACATTCTGTGAGTTACCATTACCTGAGATATCACCTTTAGCAAAGAAAGTATTCACACCAGTAGGTGTCACAGGTTTGTCCTCTAAGGCTTTAACTCTAGCCTTCAATGCAGTATCATCATAAGCTAAGGCTACAGTGTCCTTATCCTCAAACTCAACTTCCTTGATAGTACCATCCACAAGGGTATAAGTAAGTTTTACTTTGTTACCATTTCTTGATACATTCACAGATGAGATGAAGTTATCTGTTTTACCTTCTAGAGCTTTTAGTCTATTGATAACTTTAGTATCATCATAGGTAGCTCCTCCACCTTGACCATTCACTTTAATCCATCTAGTTCTATCAGGAGAAAGAATAAACAGATCTCCATTAGGAAGAAGATACATGTGATCTCTATCTCCCATAAACACATCAGGTAGTTTATCCACAGGAGCTACCCAAGTGTCCTCAGCAGGCATACACTGAGTGCACCATGTGTTAGGGTTTCCACTACAAGTTGTACATCCCATTAGTTAATACCTCCTGCCAAGTCATTTTCTGTTTTACCATTATTAGTACGGATGAAGAAGTCACTATCCACTGTGTTAGAGAACAAGTTGATATTACCTGTGGCAATATTTCTTCTAGGCACAAAGTCTCCTTCAAGACCTCCTTGCCAAGCTCCACTAGCTGTAAGATTGTTAATGATTTTCATTAAAGCACCTTTAAGTCTAGCATTTTCAGCTCTGAGGTCAGCATCATCATAAGCAGGAGAAGGTGTTGGGATAGTACCTGTGAATGAGATAACACCATCATTTGAGATACTAATATCCTTACCTGCTTTATAAGTTTTACCTCCTGAGCTATTATTCATCAACCAGCACAGCTGTGAGGTGATGTTCTTATTAAAACACCACTGTGAATACATAGCTTTAGATGTTTGCTCAGGTAAGTCACAAAGAGTTGTATCCCTTAGTACTAGGGAATGTAGTTTAATTCTGTCATCATTTTGCTTTTTAAGAGATGCACAGGCTGTTGATCCTGGTACAATCTCTTCACATTGACAGTTAATACAATCTGACATAATTTCTCCTATTTATCATCAATAAAGCAATCAAACTTGCAATCCATAAGGTCACATCCACCTTTAATGAGAGGAATAGTTTCTACTTTCTTCTCAGGTTTAGGAGGAATTGTAGGCTTCTTAGGAGGTTGCTCATTAAATGGTTTAGGCTTAGTAGCATTGTTCACAGGGGGTTGTTCAGTGAATGGAGGGAAAGGTGCTCTAATAATCTGCTCTCTTGTGTATACATTTTGGTGTCTATCTCCTGGATTGCTACCTCTAACTTCCACTTTCAAATGAGTGAAGTTTGCAGGAAGGTTTGTGAATGTTTTATTCCACTTGATAGTTGATAGATGCCAGTTAGGCTCATAAGCAAGCTTTTGTGTATCAGCATGCTTAGCAAGTAGAATATCCTTTTGAACTACTGAATAGTTGTTTCCCCCATCAGTAGAAGCATACACATCAAAGTACCAATCATAAGTACCACCATATTGAACATACCATCCTTGTAGTCTTCCTCCAACACCAGCCTCATAGGAGTAACCTAAGAGGTTTAATTGGATATCTACAATAGTACCTTCATTATTCTTAGAAGTGAACCCAATACCTTGACCATAACCATTTCTGTGAGCTTCACTGAGGTCAATACCTTGAACACTACCATTAGGTGATCCACCCATAGCAACATCTAGAGGTGCACCATTACGTTGGAATGTACCCCAAGCTTCTTGCCACTTAGTAGCTCCTCCTTGTTGGTTGTTACCTGCTTCATACTCACGTTTTCTTCTCTCATATTCAGCTTTTCTAGCATTGTAAGAAGCAAGAGCAGAAGCATAGTTAGAGTTACTATTATTATATGCTTGTAAGGCTCTTTCATATTCAGCCCTTCTAGCATTATAACCATTTAGACTAGCCTGATAATCAGACTCAAGTCTTCTCTTCTCAGCTTCCCAATTTGATTGGTCAGGAGATGGTTTACTAGCCTGATCTGAATTGTAAACACCAATAAATCTATTGACACTTTCAATTCTCTCAGCTAAACAGTGCTGTACTTCACAAACCTTTTGTGCTTTACGCTGTAAGCACTTCATACGTTTAATTATATCACAGATGATCTCAATAATGTTCTTGATATTACACCATATTCTGAAGAAACCATGTGCTGTATTTTCTTTTACTTTACACTCTTCTCCATTGGCAATAGCATCACCAGCCAACTTCACAGAGTCGGCTAGGTCATGCTTCATCTTCTCACATTCATGAGCTTTATAGAACTTTATCCTACATCTGCAATTAGGACAATATTCAAACATAGTGCCTCCTAGCAGTTATCACAGTCAATAACACAGCCTTCAACTTTAGGTAGAGGTGAGTTGTTATTTACATAGGTAGCTCTAACATCACTTGATGTAGGGTCATAATCCCACTGGTCGAGTGTCTTAAATAGCAAGATATCTCCTGTGCTTCCCCCCTGTGGTCTAAGGACTGTTTCCTTACCAATAGAGATAGATCCAGGTTTCTCTGTAAAGCTTGATCCTGCTTGGTAAGATTTAGTCCACACAGTTCTTCCATTTGTGTCTTGAATAGAGAAAGTAGCATTGTTACCATAGCTACCACCATCACCTACATACTTAACTTCATCAAAGTCAACTCTAGATACGTGGGCTTTAACAGATCCATCTTCATTCATAGTGTACATGTGGGAAACTTTACCAGTGATTGTACCTCTACCTACTTCTCTACCAGCATATACCATGTTCCACACAACAGCAAAATCACCGTTTTGTTGAACAGAAACAGATGTGAAAGTATCACCGTTTCCTGAAGCATTGGCAGATGTACCTACACCTTTCATACCAAAGACCACATTTTCTAACATCTTACCTTTAATGTGTTCCACAAGTCCTGTGATTCTTTGATCCTGACACTTAGCAATAGCACAGAGCTTATCTACTTTGCTTTCTAAACACTCTAGCTTAGTAAGAATATAGCACAGTTGATTGATGATGTTTTTTAGAACACACCATACACCATAAAAGCCTCTTCTAGTAGCCTCAGGAAGGTTACACCATTCAGCCTTTAGAATAGCTCTCATTTTAGGTCTAATTTGAAGGTCATTAAGCTCTTGTAGCTTGGTACAGTCTCCAATACCTACATTCTCACAAGAGCAATCCTTTTGTTTACAAATGTCTTCCATAGTTCCTCCAATAAAAATAGGGAGGGGATATACCCCACCCCCTTAACCAAACAATAAGTGGTTTAAGTTCCAAGCAGAAAGCCAGATTTCTCCTGAAGTTCTTAGCTTGAATTTTCTCCAATAGTAGTTTCCATCTCCTACACCACCTACACCTGTATCACCAGTAGCAGTTTGGTCAAACACAAAGTAGTCACCTACGTGTGTCATTTGGTCAGGAAGTTTAGCACCATTCTTATCAGTGATAATGATATCTTCTACAGCAATTCCATTATCAGTCCAATTAAAGGCTACTGGCACAAGCTCTTTGCTGTATACTTGCCACATTCCATTGACATATTTAAGGTCATCTACTCGGTAAGCATGTTGCATCTTACCTGGTGCAGATGGTCTTGGTGTAGCCTTAGCAGGAGTTAAGTACTCAGCTCCTCTAGCCATAGCTACAAGTCTATCAATATCAATTCCCGCAGGACATTGAGTTTGAGAACATTCACTGTGTTTCAGAATGTGTTGTCTATCAATAGGAATGTTGTAGCGTTCACAGATATCACGAATGAGTTTAGCAGAGTTTCTATAAGTTTCCTCAGCAATAGTCCATGTAGGCGCACCAGTGTTGTTTAGATGCTCAATACCAATAGAACGTTGGTTCATTGGATAGTTACCTGCATGGTAGGCAACATAGTTTTCACCAACACATCCCCAAATTTTATCAGGTGTTACTTGGTAGTGAGCAGATGTACCATGACCTGAAGAAACATACCAAGTATGTCTAGCTACAGCATCATTAGTAGTTGCATTGTGATGCGAGCGTTTCATTGGGTCGTTAAGCCAACTCTGTGTCAATTCACAGCACCTCCATTACAGAGCGTGTCCAGACTATATCTTTCTATCTACGAGAGATAGTTCTTCTTTCGAGTTCACTTGAACCCTACTCCCAGCCCATGGGATAGTCGTTGAACATTCCCCGTATCCGAAGACTTAGGGGTAGTGATGCTAAACTGAGCAATCCTTAAACTTTTCAAACCTTCATAGAGTGGTTTCCCCTCTATTGTGGTATTAAGGCTCTAAGCTCTTTCAAAGCAATTTATGTTTTGGGTACTAGGTTCTCACGATACCTAGCAGTGCTTATTCTTTCTGCTTTCCAACCATGTACATGAGTTCTTTTACCTGATAACACATTATCAAGCTTTCTTTGTTGTACTCTAAGAAATTTCTGTGCTGTACCCTTACTAGGAAAATATAGCTCTGTTCCATCTATAATATTAGTAAGTTTAACAGCTTGTCGAATACACTTTCCTGACCATTTGTTAATCTCTCTAGTGATTTCAACTTTTTTCTTTCTATCTCCATGGTTGTTATTCTGTAATTGAGTCACCATCTCAAGGTTACTTACCTTATTGTTGAACCTGTCCTCATCAATATGATTGACAGTTAAGTTTTCATCCCAATCAGGTAAGAAGTACTTAGCTACTAGTCTGTGAATAAGGAAGCTTCTTTGTCTCCCATCTTCACATCTTAAAGGTATTCCAAGATAACCTTTACCATTTCTAGTTTTACCTGTTTCAGAGGTTTTTAGGATTCCACCTTTCACTGTGCGTTTGTAAGGGGTATTACCACAGTAAGAAGTTGTTGTCCTTGTTCTTGCTTTAACTCTCCCAAGGTTACTAATTAGAAATGTATCCTTAAGTACTCTATCTTCTTCAATTACTTTCCATTGTTCTAGCATAAAAGATTTCCTTTCTACAAGTTTAATCTATGAATATTTATTTACACGACAATTCTGTCAATCTTTGTTCTATTGCTATCAGAGTTCATAGCATTAGGATCTACACCAGTAATGAGTCCTGAGTAAATTTCACCATTAATATTTTTAGCAGGTACAGCCACAGTTGTATTTCCTCCTTGTGGTTTAGCTTGTGTAGCCTTCTTCTTAAGTCTGAAGGCTGTAGGGTAAGTAGCAGAGTAAGGAAGTTTGACTAAGTTATGTACTCCATCAACTCCTCCTTGGTTCTGTCCAAAGAACCATCCAAAACCTCCACCAGCATCACTATCAAACAATGCTACGTGGGATACAGGAGTCCATCCAGCTACCTCTTTAAAGACAGCTACATCTCCTTCTTCCATATCCTCTACTTCATCAAAGTATTTTAAGATACCATTAGTTCGTCTTTGTTCCCAAAGATCTTTTACGTATCCTGACACAGTGCAGTTAGTATAAGGTACTCCATTTTCCTTACACCATTGTGCAAAGGAATCCCAGCATTGAAAATGCCATGCTCCATCCACATCTACACCCTTATTCATCCACTTGGACTTAAAGGTTTTGTAGTCCATGTTTACTCTCCTTGAGCTTCATTGTATTTCTTGCTTGAGATACCTAACACAGTCCCTGTGAAGGTAGTAAGCAATGCTAGAGTACCTGTGATAGCAGTTGAGTCAAACTTGTACAAAGCTCCAAGCCCTGTAATTAAAGTGATTAAAGCTGGTGCAACTACAGTTACAAGCTTTTTGTATAAGTCATATTGTTTATTTGTTAAGTTCATTTAGTTCTCCTTATTTATTATGCTTTCTTAAAGATACCTGGGATTGATAAGATTATACGTTTGTTAAACATTTCAGGATTAGAAACTCCAAAAATTTGAACATTTCTTGAGCCTTTATCAATCCACACAGAAGTGTTGTTATTTCCAATCCAAACCTGAGACTCTACAAGTTCAACAGGAACAGGAGCTTCAGGGGGTAGTGTTGCAATAACATCTCTCCAATTTACTTTTGAGGTTACTTTGAAGTCAATCTTGAAGATACCTACACCAGTTGAACTTGAGTAAGTAAGAGTAACTCTAGGTGAAATTGGTGCATCATGCTCACCTTCCATAACCTTAGTTCTGTCAGTGAAAGATCCTCTATACACTGTAAGATCAGTGGCTTTGTTTTCCTGATTTGTTAACAGGTTATCCACTTCCTTCTTAGTGTAAGTCTCAGCTTTCTTATAGTACTTATTTAAAGCATCATCTAGGTTTACATTGTAAGTAGTTGTGGCATCTGCTTCAGTTTTAGTTACTACAACTCCTTCAGTATCACTAGTAACAACAAATTCTTTCCCTACACCCACTGGGAGAGTCACAGAGTTTCCATTAGAAATGGATAGTTCATTTCCTGTGAGTGTAAGTGTTTGTTTATCATTATCTTCTTTAGATTCAAGGGTTGTGACTCTAGCAGTTAAAGCACTGTCATCATACACAGTATCTTTATCCTCTTTAGCTTCTAATGCTTTGACTCTTTCCTTAATAGCTGTGTCATCATAAGCCATAGAGATGGTATCTTTGTCATCAAACTCTACTTCACTAGAAGTTCCATCAACCCTAGTGTACTTGAGCTTAACTTTGTTACCTTCTCTAGACACAGTAACATCACTCACAAAATTGTCAGTCTTACCTTCTAAGGCTTTAATCCTATTGAGCACTTCTGTGTCATCATAGGTAGACCCTCCCTGATTTAGACAGCTAGGATCAATTACTATCTTTACCATTGGCAATCTCCTCTTCTACATGCCTTCTCATCTTCTCATTAAGACCATGAATGTAATGGTTTCCACCAAGGTCATTAAAGTACTCCTTCACAAGAGGCTCAGTCATATCCCACTTCTCTTGCCAAGTAAACTCAGTAGAGTTGTAGATGTTAAGGTACTCAGAGCGTAAGCTAGAACGCTTAGCCCCCTTAGAAAGCTCCTCAAGTTTATTTCTCTTATGGTTAAGCCAAGCTACCCCACAACCACAAGCTGTGGTCACAAAGAGGGTTATTCCTGAGATCACAGCTTGATTTTCTACAATCCTTAAGATTAATCTATCCATTTAGTTCTCCTATAAAGTTTCGACAAATGTTGAATGTAGGTTACCTTCTTTAGTAACTACCTCACCATTAGGTTTTGTAATAGTTACAGTGTAAGTGAAGATAGTATCATCATTATAAGAATGATCGCCTACATGCTTAAGCATAGTAATGTTATAAGAGTTGACCTTATACTTCTTAGAGGTATTATTTCCCCTGTTTAGGGCTTTTTCTAAGGATGCTCTATAGACCTCACTGATGGAAGGAAGGTTAGATTCAGTAATAGGTGCACCTTGTCCTCCACCAACTTCATTTGGGCTATTAATAGAAAGAATAGTATCACCATCAATATTTACAACACCTAAACTACTTTTAAGTAATTCACCATCAATATCTGCTTCAGGTACAGCAGGTTCTTCTTGAGGAGCTTCCTCTGTGTGAGGTACATTATAAGTTTGCTCTGAAACTATACCATTCAGAGTAGTCCTTACATTCAATACATAGTTAGTCTTACCACTCAATACTTCTGAACCTTTTTCATACTTAGGTCCTTCAAGCACAGCTTCCACAGTAGTTCCTTCAGGTAATTTAGCCTTCAAGTCATTGATAATCTTATCTTCAAAGGCTCTCTTATCATCATTAGATACTTCAGGAACTTCAACTACTTGACCATCTTTAGCGATAATCTTAGAGAACTTATCTTCTACTCTAGGAAGAGCCTCTAACAAGTCAATATTAGTTTCAGTAGTAGTACCAATACTCATAGGTTCAGACTGATAAACATCACCATTAGGCTTAGTAATCTTCACAACCTTAGTATAGAGAGGTGCACCTGTAGCTTTATCTCCTACATTATCACCAGGAATTTTATTGACTAATACCTCCACAGTATAGTCTTTAAGCTCAGGAATATCTCCTACTTTATCTGTAATCTCTTTCTTGTAAGCTTCAATATCCTCAAGAGGAGCTTCCCCAATTAAGGTAATAGTATTGTTCTGATTAACCATATAATTACCTAAAGTAGTACTAGTACTCAACTTACCTGACACAATAGTATCCAACTCTTCATTAGTGAGCACAGGTGTTGGAACAGGTTCAGGCTGTGGCTCAGGAGTAGGTTTAGGTTCTTCAGGAGTGTTAGAGTTTTCTGTGTTAGAAGAAGCAGATTCAGATGTAGATACTGAAGTACTTTCACTAGTTGTAGTGCTTTCTGTAGTTGACTCACTTGTGCTAGTTGATCCTGTAGATGTAGATTCACTAGTTGATTCAGAAGTAGAAGCTTGACTTTCTGAGGTAGAGTTACTTTCACTAGTAGATTCTGACACAGAATTGCTTTCAGAAACAGATGCAGAAACACTTCCACTTTGTGACTCAGGCTTTTTGTCCTCTTCACTCTGATTATCTTTACATTTAACAATAATTGTTTGCTCACACTTGGACTCTAGCATTTCACAAGTGGCTTTAGGGATAGGGCTAAAACCCTCATAAGTTGGATAGATAACTCCACAGAGCTTATCTTCTTCAGCTAATTTATAAGCCATATTTTCTCCTATCTTACATAAACATCAATGGATGTTTTCTCATTAGTTAAGTAAGCTTTACCCTTAAAACCAAAAGGAGTGTCATAAAGTCTACCCTTAACATCACCCCAAGATGAAGGAACAGAAAGGATAATATGACCATCTTGGTCTGAAAGGAAGCCATAAGCATTATAGCTCTTATTCACATTTACACTTGTAGGGAAGTTGTTACCTGAGGAATAAGTCCACTCATAACCACTGTATTCTACCCTACCTAGTGATATAAATTGAGCCAAAGTGTAGATCTGTTGAGTTCCTGACTGATCTAGACCATCACTAGTTTTATCTGAAAACTTATCATAGCCATTAGCCTTTTCAACTTCTTTCTTACCTGGCTCTTTATCTTGCTTAGAGTACTCAGTTTTCTCTTTTACAGCAGATTTAGGTAGGTAGCCTACAGTACCGTTGTACTTATCATAGATAAGCCATTCACCATCAATCTTACCTGTAACCTTGTTACATTTATAAAAGGTATCAAGCACAGTGTTGTCACCATTACCTTTAATACCTTCAACCTTGTCCACTACAATCTCATAGAAAGTTCTTTGTACTCCGCCACTCTTCTTAGGTTTACCTGCATCAGCACTAGTACCACTAGATCCATCAGGAGTATAGTTATCCTGACCTCTGATTCTCACAATCCTAAGAATAGTTGCTCCATAACCTGTAATGGTTCTTGTGTGCTCAATTACATGAGTGATTCCATTGAAGTTTTGTTCAATAACTCTAGCATTATTTACTCCACCTCCTCCATACACAAGAGTGTGACCATAAGGTGTAGAAGGTTCATTAGTGGAGATAATGTCACCCACCTTTAATTGAGACTCATTTGAGTAAGGTATAACATCAGCAAAGCTACTGACATCATTACCTATACCAATCTGATTACCATTACCTAGTAAAGACCCTCCAAATTGTTGAGCTACCCAATTCACAATGTCTACACACTGGTAGGGTTGACTAGGAGGAAAGCCATCAACATCAATGGATTGACCTACCACACGCTGTGCAACTTGGTAAGCATTTGTCATATCAATTATACCTCAATCTTATCCTTCAGTAAACTTGAGCACAACCCTGTTATGTAGGAGAAGTCATAGCTAAATTCTTCATTATCTAGTGTAATAATGTTGTCTTTTTTACGACAAAAGATGGAGTATTTTTCCAGTGTAAGCTCTAGATAATCACTATCCATCCACTCCTTAGCTCCTCCATAGTCATGGTTCTTATAAACCTGTCTAAAGAAGTATTCCACAGCAGATTCCACAAGGATTCTATTTCTCATACGTTTCACAAGAAACTTTTTATTCTCCATAGTACTCCATCTCTCTTTCAATCTCTTTTAGAGCATACTCAACCCTCTGAATATCACTTTTTAGGATCTCATTTTGGATCACACTTTGGTAATCAGTAGGGTGAGATGCTAAGTGCTCTTCAAGTTTAAACTGTCTAGCTTCCATGCTGTGTAGCTGGGTAAGCTTATTCTTGTATCTATTATATAGCCTTGATACTATAATGTTCATTAGTTCTCCTAGTTGATGTGACTAAACTTAAGGAAGTTTCTTAGTGTAATCTGTGCTTCACCTAGTGCATACACAGTGAAAATCTTCTCACCAGCACTGAATAAGGCACTTCTCTGAGCATCATTTAGATACCATGCAGAATACATTAAGTCATAACCTTCCATTGGGTTACTATTAGGGAAGATACCTTCTCCACTAGCATCATCACCAATCCAGTTACATCCCCACTGTCTTCTGAAGATCTCAGTAAGCTCAATCTCAGAAAGCTCTCCTGTAGCCTCATTCTTAGCACTTACAACTAAGTGGACATCTGATAGAGGAGTTACTTTCTTACCATCACACTGTGACACATCCATCTTAATGATGAATTTTAAGAACCATCTTTGGAATCTATCTAAGTCACTTGGCACAAGGACTCTAAACTGAGCAGATCCTTTAGTCCTATCAATCACAACAGTGTCACTTGGAGACTCATTCTTTTCCTTAGGTGATTCATCTTTACTTTCAAGGGCTTTCTTGACTACTTCAAAGTACTTGTTAGCTCCATCAATACGCTCTTGGAGTGCATTACCTGGAACACCACCCCAGTCAGCAAGGAAACGAGTAGTAAGCTGTGCAATATCTCCATCACTAGAAGCAACTTCTTTTACCACATTCTTCAGTGTCTCTTCACTCATCATGAAGGCTACTTGTGTATTGAAAGTAAAGATGCTACTGTTTCTAGCTCTAGCAAACTCATAAAGAGCCTTAGACCTCGGACCTGTCCACTGACCTAAGCCTAGACCAATCCAGTGTTTACCACCTACATTGTATCCAGGCTCATTAAGTGGGTCTTTATAGAGTGATGCAAAGGCTTGCCATGATCCCATGAGGTTTTCTGCTGTAGGTTCTTGTGCTACTTTATCATATTGTTTGCCTGTAGCATAGTCAGCCTCATACCTTCTAGCAGTAACATTAGACTCTCTCACAAAGTAACCAATAATAGCAGATACACCTTGTGCCTTAGCCTCAGGAATCTCTTTCTTGATAGCTCTAGCAAAGGTTTTTACTCTTGTTTCAATATCATCACTCTCAGATCCTTCAATACTATCATCTGAGTAAGGAGCACAGGAAGAAGCAGTAGAAAGGGAATCCACGTAGTCAAGAGCATAGAGGTCAGTTACCCCTCCTCTACGCTGTTTTGATTGCTGGATTACTCTTGATTTAGTTCTACTAACAGTATTTACTAACTTATTTAGATAATCTGCCATTTCTCCTCCTACTGATTCACAATGATATCTCTATCACTGTATAGATATTTAGAAAGCTCTAGTTGCTGTAAGTGGTTACTTCCTACTTGATAAAGGTCAGTTATCTTGGTCACAAAGAACCAGTTGCTCTCCTTAAGAACCTTCTCATAGTACTTAGAACAAGCTGTGAGCTCCCAAACTCCTGCATTAAGGGTAAACAATACCCTATCTCCTGCCTGTACTGTATGCTTCTTCAGAGGCTCTACAGTCATTGTGTAGACTATCTTCCTGCGTGAGTTCTTAAGTCTTCTAATAGCTGTTCTATAGAGCTGTTCTGTGGCTCTCAGTCTATCAGCATCAGTGATCTCTTTGTTATCCTCAGCTATTGACTGAGTATCATTATCAGTAACTGTTCCCCAATAAAGCTCTCCTGCTTCTAGAGCAATACCTTCTTCATCTAGGATAGCAAACTCATCACCAATAATCTCAGGAGCAAACACAGGAAGTTGTGGATAGTCATAAGACCGCTGTGAGTTTACCTTATTACCTGTCTTTATCACAGGGAATCCTTCAAGCATGAACTTAGGATTGTAGAAGATGTCTCTAAGGGTTAATGAACTAGCTCCTGAGTCTGACTTATCTGACATAGCTACAGCAATGTTTATAGTATCCTCATAGTTCTCTGAGATGTTATCTAAAGACACAAGGTAGTTGTATTCATTGATGAGAACATCTCTCTTAATACCAAAGATACCAAACTCAATCAGGTAAGGATCATAGCGATTTACTCTCCAATAGAGGGAAGTAGTCTTTTCACACACTTTGGTAAGGAACTCTAGGAATGATTCTCTAGAAAACTCATACTCAATCAAGTTCTTTTCAGCATAGTCATCTACATACTTAATCTTGAAGTCATTTAAGAGATCATCCTTGTGCTGTTCATTTGACCAGTAGCCCATAGCCTGCTCTACAGCAGATACTACTGATCTAGCTTTCACAGTAACATTAGTAGGAAGGGTTCTCTTACCCAGCCTACCAATTACATGTGAAGTCTTAACAGTTACTGTGCTATTTTGATAATCACTAGACTTATCTCCTACATAGCCCTCATACTTCCAGTCCTCTGTTTGGACTACAATGTGTGTATTACCACTAAGTAACTTGGAATATTTTAAGGGTAAGGTCAAGGAGATAGCAGGAACTTCCATTAAGGCAAACTGTACTTGAATGTCATTAAGGAAGTCATCCTTAGGGATAATTACTGACTTCCTTCCTGAAGCCTCACTATTAATAATATAACCAATCATACTGTTACACTCTCATAATCTATATAAATACAAGCTGTATCGCTCTCTACTCCACTGACTGACACAGTGTTGAGTCCTTTCTTGATGTATGGTAACTCAGCACATAGTTTAAGCACAGAAAGTGAAATATCCTGATAGTTGAACTCTAGACATTCCCAAGACTTGGCATACTTAAGCTCACCTTTATAGTTAGCTGTAAGCACTCCTGAGTACTCACCTTTAATCTTTAAGTCAATATCATTGATCCTCACAATAGGGTCTTTGAAGTCTCCTTCAATAGCAATACTCCACTTGTGACTATCTAGTACTGTAGTAGATAGAAACTCTCCTGTGAGAACTTCATTCACACAAGTGTCACAGATAGCATGCTTATACATACATTGTAAGCCTTTACCATCCTTTTTACACTTAGAGCAGTTATATACTACTCTCCACTTAGAGTTACATTCTTCAAAGAAGTCATTCATAAACTCTACATTTGTTTGTGCTGTACATAGATCAATCATACCGTCCATCTCACAGCAGTCACTCTCACAACACTCACAGTAGTTATTACAGTTAGGTAGCCCATTACAGCAGTGTCTTGACTTACCTAAGCAACTAGCTTTCATGTCAAGGAAGTCACAGTTGTCATAAGGCTCTAGGAATGTCTTATCATCATCAGCCTTATACCATACACCATCAGGGTTATCAAACTCTACCTTAAACACAAGGTAGTCATCATCTGTGAGTACCCACTGTTTATTGTTCTGAATACTTGTGACATAAGCATTGCACCACACAAGCTGTAGACCTGTTTGTACAGCCCACAGCTTTCCTGGTGTCATTAATTGCTCCATGATGAAGTCATAGTGAGCTTGTACATGCTCTTCTGACCAGTCATGTGTCTTGAGTGCTATCTGTAATGAGATTGTGTTAGAGTCCACAAGAGACATCTTACTAGTGTTACCAACATAAGACCCATTAGTAAAAGTGCGTGAGGTTTTATTCTCACGCAAACTAATACTTTCTGTCTGCTCATCAATAGATTTTCTACCAAGGAACACAAGGTCATTAAATTGGATGTAGCGTTTAGGTTGGGTGAAGTTTTCATCACATCTAAACATTAAACATACCTCATCAATCTGTCAATTCCAAACAACCCATTTAGATACTGAGATTTGTTGTCAATATTTTGACTGATCTTAGCATTATTTGTGTTGTATACATTATTAATTATAGTCTGTCCTGAGTTACTTTGCAAGGCTTTATTGCCATATTTGTTGAGATTATTTAGGAAGTTTAGCCCTAGACTCTCAACAGCTTTCTTTCTCAGTACATACTCACCAGGGGTAAGCATGGTAGGTACAGTGTCAGTTCCTCTTGGAGTCCAATCAACCCCAATGATGTCACCATCAGAGTGATACTCAGGGATGATACCTCCGAACTGTTTACGCTTGCCTTTCTTCTTACCTTTACCTCCTCCACCACTAACTGACTTAGGAGTGGAGTTAAAGATGCTGGTAACAGCGTTAGCAACACTATTCACAAGGGAGTTGAGGGCTTCCTCAATCTTGCTTGCTTCTTCTGAGATCTTAGAGGTATCAACATCCTTAGGATCATTGCCTTTAACTTTGTCCTTAGCCTCTTTGATCTTTCCTGTGGTCTTGTCAACCTTAGTCTTAAGCTCTTCCACAAGAGCTTGTCCTTCAGGAGTAAGTTTAGATACATCTACAAGGTCAATAGGGATACCTTTCAGGAGTTCATTAGCTTTCTCCAGCTTAATTTGTCCTTTAGATTTCAACTCACCAATGACATTATAGAAGTTATTAGCAGAAAGTTTAAGTGCACTAAGGTCTTCTTCACTAAGAGCACCTTTGTCATCAGCTACCTCTTGGATAGCTTTTTCAATGGTCTCACCATCCTTAAGTACTTTGTCAATTACTTTTTGTCTAAGTTTTTGGTCAATAATACCTATTTTCTCTAGGATAGTATTAAACTCTTTAGTGTCAGCCTTATAAGTAGAGTTGTCAGTCAATCCAGAACCTGTTAGCATCTTAAGCTCTTGGATAAGATCATCAACATTCTTACCTGCAACTTCATTGATTTTCTCTTTTGTAGCTTTTGATGCCTGTTGAAGTTTATACTGAATAATTTTGGAGTCAGCGTCATCTAGTGCTTTACCAGCAGTAGAAAGACTAATAAGATCTTCAGTGTTAAAGTTTTCACTTTTCTTGACTATGCCATCTAAAAGATCTTTCCAAACTTTATTCTTAGTACTATCAACTACTTTTCTAAGTTCATCTGTTGCTGTAGCATGGACTTCATCATTACTCTTAGAATTTGCTGTAGCAGACTCCTGAAGTGTTCTAGCCCATCTATAGAGATCTTCCTTGGAAGCATTAATGACCTTTTCCTCGCTAGCTCCCATGTCCATTAAGACTTTTTGCACAGCGGAGTCTTGATCTTCCTTATTACTGAAGTTCCCTCCTTTAAGTGCATAGTCTAATTGCTCTTTGACTTCAGCAACCTTCTTGAATGGAATCTCAGGAATCTTCTGAGTAGCAATTCCAAGAGCATTAAAGGCATCTGTGAAGTTCTTAGAAGAATCTTCTTGTCTCTTGAACTCAGTATCAGAGAGAGTTTGAATAGTTGCAGTAGTACCATCTGTGGTATTCTTAAGCTCAACATATCTCTGACCATACTGTGCATATAAAGCCTGTAATGACTTCATAAGTTCAAGGTCAGTCACACCAAGCTCTTCTTTCCACTGTGCCCAAGTCTTCTCTTGACCACCAATATTAACACTGTACTTATCAACATCTTTAGGAAGGTACTCAGTAGCAAGCCCAAGGTTAGCTCCACCTTTACTTAGATCTCCATTGAACTTACCTGCATTACCTGACACAAGAGCTAAGGCATTAGAGATATCAGATTGCACAGAAGAGTCATTAGTGACTGACTTGTAGAAGTTCCTCATGAGGTCTCCATACTGTTTAGCCTCTTGTTGAAGAGCCTGTACTTTAGCTTCCCTAGCAACCTTATTCTGCTCTTCTTTTTGTTTCTCAGCTTCAGCTTCTAACTTAGCTTGTTCCTTCTTAGCTTGGTTTTCAGCATCATTTGTGAACATACCTTGGATAAGTCCTACAAAACCACCAATACCAGCACCAAGAGCTGTTCCAATAGGAGTGAACATAGATCCAATCCCAGCACCAGCTAAAGCTCCTGAGGCAGTACTTGTAATCACAGTAGAGGCTTGTTTCATACCTGTAGAAACTTTACTACTTTGTACAGCATTGTTGATACCATCTAAGGCTATTCCACCAAACATAGTACCAAAGGCAAGACCAGCTCCTTTGAGTGATTGACCTAAGTTACCAGCCTTATCAAAACCTGCTCCAATAGCCTGTCTGAATGTACCACCATTGGCTCTAACATTCTTATAAGCTTGAGCAGAGTCCTTAAACACTTTACTGAGCTTAAGTTGCTCTTTAGTGTTATTTCTAGCTTGTAAGGCTAAACCTGCATAGTAGCTTCCCATTTCAGGGTCATCAGCAAGGAAAGCTCTTTGACTCTTCTTAGAGTAGTACTTATCAGCTCTCTTATTTAGGAATCCTGAAATTAAACCACCACCAGCAAGAAGGTTTTGACCTCCTGTAAGTCCACCAGCTACTCCTTGCTTAACCTTTCCTGGAAGAGCAAAGTTGCTTAGTTGACCCAAGCTATTAACAGTTGTACCAATGAATGACACAATGTTAGACACAAGAGAAGTGGCTTTTCCAATAAGTGCCCCAATGATGAGGTATTTACCTACATGACCAAGTACTTCAGCAACCTTAGCAAACATCTCTACCATTACAGTAAGAGTGTTTAGGATCTTTTCAAAGCCTTTTTGTAAGTTTCCTCCACCAAATGACTTAATAACATTCTCAATAGCTGTTACTACAGCTTTAACGAAGTTTGAGAGTGCTTTAAAGAATCTCACACCTGTGTCAGATGTAAGGGCATTAAGAGCACTAGAGGTTATTCTAGCAAGCACAGGAGCTAAGTAATCAAGTAAGTCTTTTACAACATTACCTAAGTTCTTAAGTCCATTTCTGAAGCCATCATTATCAATTCCTTGTCTTGTGAGTTTCACAAAGTTTGAGAAGAAGTCAAACACAGAAGAGATTAACTTGGATGCTACTTCAATTATAGGTGTTTTCTTGACTAGAAAATCTAATGTTTTAACTAGCTCTTCTGCAAAACCTCTAATAGATGTAACTACTGTAGTTGCGTAGGATCTATACTTACCATCACCTGTCAGTGTTTTTAATACATCTGACATACCCTTAAGGAACTCAGCTAGTCCTTTTACAGCACCACTGTCAACAGCAAGGGTTTGTAGATTAGTGATAACCTCAATGGTATTAGTGATAGCATCTAGGATACCCCCACTGATTAATGATCTACCAATATCAATCCAAGAGGTAAGATATTTGATATAAGCATTACCAGCTTCACCTACAAAACGACCAATAGCACTTCCTGACTCATTGAAGAAGTTTATCACAGATTGCATCAATCCTTGGAAGTTCTTCATAACATTTGTATCTAAGTTAGATGCAAAGTCCTTACCAAACTTCTCCATTGATTTAATCAGGTTATCACCAAACATAAGGGTAATAGCTCTTGAGAACTTATTGATATTCTCAATTCCTGTACCAATAGCATTACCTAGTGATCTTACATAACCTTCAAATTTAGCACTACCTACAAGATCTGTAATATTCTTAATGAAGTCTCTAGTAGCCACATACACCTTGTTAAGTGCACCTGGGGTAGTATTACCATCTTCATCCACTTTATCAAACACAAGGAGGTTTGAAAGTGTTTCTTTTAAGTTCTCAATAGCTTGCTTAGGAGTAAGGATAGAAGTCACAAGGCTTTGGAACTTAGGACTGTTACCTACTTCCTTAATGACATCTAGGTATTCATCAGCTGTGATACCCTTCTTCTGAGTAGCTTCAATAATAGACTTGTAGCCTTTAGCCTGAGCAAGCTCTAGAAGCCGTTTATTAACTTCAGATGCACCAAGAGCAGAGAATCTTTCTCTAGTGAACTTGAAGTCTTGTTGGTTAAGATAACCATTAGCAAGCATTTGAGCTGTTTGCTCTCCTGCTGTCTTAAGACCCTGTACAGGGTTTTGAGTTTGTGCAATAAGCCCAGCAAAGGCTTTTACAATATCTTCAGAGTCTTTACGGTTATAAGCATAGTAAGTTGATGCTTGGTTGAGCAAGTCAGAAGCATCATACACAGAAGCTTTACCATAATCTCCTAATCTCTTAAGAGACTTGTTTACATCCTTCTCATTAAAGCCTAGAGATGACATGTTGACCCTATAGATCTGCATAGCATCCCCTACTTTTTGTGACTCAGACACCATTCCAGCAACACCTTGTCTCAAGGTAGTAACAGCGGAATTAATGATGCCCTGAAAGCCACTAGTAAGCTTTCCATTGACTAATGATGTAAATGACTTCTGTACATTTAAAAGCTCAGATGAGACTGATCTGAGACCACTGAGCATGGTTTTAGCAGGATTGATAGCTCCTAGCTTAATCATGTTTGATGTCAGACTAGTAAGTGCTCTATCAGCTATAGACATAGCAGATCCTACGTTTTTCCAAGACTCAGCTAAGTTAGTGACCTCTACTGCTTGACTTTTTACCTTGCTACTTCCACCAACACTAGATCCTGATGCTTTGCTCACAAGGGCATTGACATTATTGATCTGTCTTTGGATATCAGAAGTATCAATATTGAGCTTTAAATTAATAGAGGGCAGGTTATTAGACCTGCCCATCTTCTTAATCATACGTTCAATATCAAGCACAGTCGCTTTCATGTTATTCAATAATTTTGTCTTAGCCTCAATATCGTTAAGACCATTAATTGTAACACTTATAGTACGTACTGACATTAAAACTCTCCTACTTAAGCTACATCCTCAATGTTTCTACGGATTTCATAGAAGTTACCATTTTCATCACGACTTACAGTGAATGTCAATGACAAAGTGATTTCTCCATCTGTACCGAACTCTCTTGAGTTTTCTGTGATAAGGACATTGTTGAATACATAGTATTCTCTGATTCCTCTTGTGTTTTCAACCATTTGAGTAACACGGAAGTGAGTGTTTCTCAAGCGTTTGTCATTAGCTACGATAAGCTCAACATCACGCTCAGCATTGTAAGTCACAAGAAGTTTTTCACCAATGTACATTGGGTTCACAAGAACTGTACCACGACTCAATCCATGATGTGTTTGAGTAAGAGCAATAAACTCATCATCCTCAAGTCCTACACCAGCAGAGATTGGCATTGATGAAAGGTAAGTACAGTCACAGCGGTCAGAAGAGATAATGATTGTATTACAATCTTCATAGTAAAGGTCAGGGATAACAAGTGATCCATATTCTTTACCATCTACTTCAAGTCGTTCTACTGTGAAGCTGTCTGTCACAGGGATACCACTTGTAAGCTTCTTAGACATAGATTGAAGTGGGTTCAACCAGTAGTCATTACAAGAAGTTGTAGTAGCTGTGATTTCTTTAGTGATCTCAATTTGTGATTTGTCATATTGACGTCCAAAACATCTAGCATCTGTAGTAGGTACTGAAATGTTGTGTGTGAATGAAGTCAAACATGAAAGCAACACATTAGAGAATTTACGCAACTCAGCACGATCATTAACGATCATTGGAGATGAAAGACCAATTTGACCATCAAAGTCATCTGTACCTGTGTAAGTAACTTCATAAGAGATTACTACACCGTGGTCAGAAGGTTTCCATCCATTACCTGTTTGAGTCATTGCTTTTGTATCAGCAAGGTCAATGGTACGGAGTACGAATCCAGGTGCATGAGTTTCAAAGTTGTATGTGTACACGTATGAGTTAGCTTGAGCAAGATCTGTAAAGTCTGCTACAGCTACTTTAAGTTGGTAAGTACCAGCTTTAGGAACGTTTACATATACCATGTTGAAACCAAGTGCATAGTCATCAGCATCTGAACGTACTTGGTAGTTTACCTTGATAGCTTTATCTACAGCTTTCACATAAAGTGTACCTGTGTTGAAGCATTTCAAAGGTGTACAGTTTAGTTGATCTTCAGGCACATCCTTACGTACGTATTGTACTAAAGTACCAGTAGGAATTTGTACTTGTTTGTTAGCTTTCCAGCGAACACAAGGACGGATTTCCTCATTGATAGCGACAATAATTTTATTGTCTTTATCTTGGGTATTGTAACCGTACATAGGATGAGACATATCTACAAAACAGTTAGACATTTATTTCTCCTTTTTCTTGTTATCAGCTTGCACTGAAGGTTTTGGTTTATTAGCTTCTTCAACCATGTGTTCACGGACACGTGCCATTGCTTGAAGCTCAAGACGGCTACCGTGACGGTTTGCAATCTCATTACGAGACATGAAGAACTCATCTACATTTAGTGGTTTTTCCACAGCCATGTTCTCTCTCCTTCTTAACATGTATATATTGATAAGGTAGCAGGGAATGAGAACATTTCAACCTCATCTACAAGCTCATTAGAGAAGTCTAATGGACATCCCACATCAAGCACTTTAGCATTGATAGGTAAGTACCAATTATCCAATGAAGCTACATCCTGAGCGAATGTCTTTCTCTGTATACCTTTAGGGGTTTTAACTTGATGAACCAACATATTTTTTATTTGACAGTGCACTTCTTCTCTATACTCAAGTTTACCCTCAGGAGTGTTCTCAATACATACCCTACCAGTAGGGGGAGACACAGATGAGTAATATACAGAGAATGTAACATAGAATCTAGGAAAGCACTTAGAAGAATTATCACAAGAAACATCAATTGCCAAGAATGGAAACTCAGCTCCTTGGTTAAGTTGGAAATGCTCAGTAGTTCCTACGTGTTGGTTAAATTGCACATCAAAGTTATCATAACGTTTTCTAGGATCTAGCTCTTCAGGATGGTCAGGTTGAATGAAGTAATCTAGAACACCAGCTCCATACATTTGAAGCCATTTCTTAATGTTTATGTATATTGCACTATTCATTTCTGTAGCCTCTTAGGAATCTTAACAGCCAATCTACTTTCAGCTCTTTCTCTATATGCAGTCACAGCAGACTTATCGCTCTGAGTTAGAATTGCTGTACCTGATCCCCGTCTACCTGAAGGAACTCTAGCAGAGTACTGACCTACTCCACCTTTCACAAGTTCTCCTTCACCTACATTCTCAAAACCTTTTTCAAGGAAGTTAAATGCAGGATAATTAGGATAGCCCTTCTCAACATAAACTCTGGTATAGTATCTAACTTTACCTCTCTTAGTAGGAGGGAAGTCATTACGATCACTATACACTTCAAAGCCATCACTGACTTTTCTTATCTTAACTGAGTTTACCATTCTACCTGTTTGCTTAGAAGCAATAGCCTTAGCTTCCAAAGTACCAGTAAGAACAAAGTCGGTAAACTCTTCCACAAACTCAGTACCTTTCCAGTCATGAATATCAGTCGTGGTCACGAGTAATCACCCCCTGTAACTGTTTGATATAAGGGGCACACTCAAGTACTTTCTGTTCACTCTCACGTGGAGACAGTCTTTCACCTGTCATCTTTATATCCCAGCACCCAGGCATAATCTCATACGTGCGACATGCTACTACTTTCCAAAACATATAACCAGCATCCTCAGGACATTCCCAATAGTTACACTTGGTAGATATTCTTTGCAGGATGTAGTACCCATGCTTGATATCAAAGTCACAAGAATGGTGTTGGTTGTGTAGTGAAAAGTAGAAAGTCTCTAGTTGTCTAGATCCTTCAAGAGTGTGAGTTGTAGTAGCATCACTCTCAGAACCCCTAGATGTAGGCATGTGGTCTACACAATATAAATGCTCAACCTCTTCCCACAAGCACTTCATGACCTGCCTAGAGTTCTCATCATAAGTAGGTGTTGCTGTGCCTTGTCTTAACACAAGGATCTCTCTATTAGTTCTAGGTAGTGGCATCTACGACCTCCTAATCAAGATGATCTGAAGGAGGATAACCCTCACCTTCTCCTGGTTCTGTAGGTTGTTCCTCAGTTGGTTTAGGAGGTTCAGTTGGTGTAGGTTCTTCTGAAGGCTTAGGAGCTTCCTCTGTTACAGGAGGCTTTGGAGCTTCTTCTGTAGGTTTTGGCTCTTCAGGAATATGAAACTCAGTCTCTTCTACATTTCTTACATAGGTAGCCTCAGTGTTATCAGGTACTTCAGAGAAAGTATTTCTGATTACACCTTCCTTATCTGTGTATCTTAAGTTAGTTAGATACTTACCTAAGATGTCATCCACAGGATAGGTTTTACCTTGTTCAAAGATATAAAGTCTTCCACTGTAGTAAGTTCTATACACAGTTCTATAAGTTTCTACTCCACTAATTGAGCGACCAGTACCACACTTGGAACAGCCATAAGAGCGTTGCTCTCTAGCATACTCTCCATTGTATTTTACTAACATTCTTTTCTTCTCCCAATAGCTAAGTACATATTTTCTGTGTAAACTTTCTTACACAGGGATAGTGAACTAAGTGTCTTAAGTGCCCATGTGTTGATAAGCTTAACATAGATTGTATCTAGGCTTGTCTTATCCACAGTCCATTTACGAACAATGTAGTCTACTGATTTTTGCTCTAGGACAGCTCCTACAGCAAGTCTATCCATGTTAGCACACTCATCAAGTGTACCACATTTGTTTTGGTAGGCTACAAAGATGTTCATGAAGTGACACATTGCTTCAAAGATACAGTCAGGTAGACTGGCAGAAGTATAACCAGCTTCATAATCAAGAATAATCTTGTACTCAGTCTCACAGGAGCAAGGGTCACAGCATCTACAACATGGACTCAACTCTTCAGTAACGTTGATAAGAATAGTTCCATCAACAAAAGACCAGTTGTACTTATCAGGAGTAATTTCATACTCCTCACGCTCAAGACCTTTTCTCTTGTGCATATATACCTTAAGTGTTGAAGGGTCAAAACCTTTAAAGTAGTAAGGCTTGATCTCAACCATTGCATCACAGCCACAGATGTCAAAGTCTTTGACTTCAATCACTTCATGTCTTCTAGCTCTTAAGATAGTATCACATTCACCATCAGTCCAACAGAACAGCCTAGCAAGGACACGGAGAAAGCTCTCCATGTACCGTTGCATAGTTGCTCCATCATCACAGTCAAAACAGCCACACCTATCTTGAAGCTTCTGTGTAATCTTCATTAACTCCAATTCAGGTTGCATATCTTAACTCCTTATTTTGCAGGGATAGTAGCCATAGGGAATGGATTGAGACCTGTAAGAAGACCTTGGATACGTTCGAATACAACAGCAGGACAAGTTTGATCCAATGGAATGTTGGCAATCAACAAGTGAGAGATAGGTGAGTTAGTATGTACCAAACCGAAGTTTTCGTACTTGTCACAGATCACTTCACATCCTGGTTTAGAAGTATCTTCTGTACGTTGAGTGTAGATAGAAGATTGTGGTACGAACAAGTCATATTGAGTCAAAGCTTCAACTCTAGACAAGTCAATCACATAAGCTTCACCAGTCATAGTCTTTTCAAGGTCATAAGGCAAGTGGTAAGATACACCGAATGGAATACCACGGAATGAGATAGACTCACCGTTTACAGACCATCCTTGAGGAAGTTTACCATCTTTACCAGGAACGATCTCAGATTTGATTCCACGAAGTGTAAGTGGGTGAACATAGATCTTGTAACGTGCAGATTGGTTGTTCAATACATCTAGGTAGCAAGCTACTTGACGGAAAGCACCAATGATAGATCCTGAAGCATCAATAGGAGTAACCCCTGGGTGAGACATCATTTCAGCCACACCTGCGAATGGACGAAGACCTTGACCTTGGAAGTTCAACATACCTTGAACGATATGACGTTGAACGATAAAGGCAAATGTGTACCAAGCCATGAATTGTTCAGCTTCTTCATAAGACATTCCCAAACGTTGGAAGATGTTGATAAGATCTCCTTGTTTGAAGTGCATTTTGTCTTTCATCAAGCGGTCAAGTCGAGTTTCACAGTCTTTGAAACAGAGGTAACGTACAGGAGTAGCATCACCAGTTGCTTGCATAGTGAATTTCTCAGTGAAACAGCAGGCATCTGAAGTATCATTAGCAAAGTCAGGAGCTTTAGTTCCCCAAGTGATACCTTCCATGATCCAGTCACCATTTTTAGCTTGGCGCAAAGCTCCAAAAGATGATTGTTCAAAACGTTTAAGGATATCGTTTACCAACTCATCATCCATACCAACTTCACGAAGTGAAGGTTGAGCTTTAGACCAGTCACGTGAGATACCGAAAGGAATCTTACCATCTTCATTAGTGAAGTTTTCTTTGTTAGCTAGTTGAGCTTTAGTACGCTCATACAAGTTATCAATAGCTTCACCAAGCAAAATATCAAAATTTACTTTAGTCAATTTATTGTCCTCCAAAACGAACACGTCCAAAACGGTTCTTAGGTTGTTCTTCTTCAACTACTTTAGAAGCTTTCTCAACCACAGGGTTTGCTTTTTCAAGCAACACAGCAAGTTTAGAAAGTTGCCCTTCTACAGCATCTTCATTAGCTTCTTTTTCTGCAATAATAGCATCTTTAGTAGCAATTTCAGCTTCAAGAGCTTCCACTTTAGCAGTCAATTTCTCAATAGCTTCAATAGCTTGTGCCAATGCTTGAGAGTCTTCTGATTTAGCCTCTTCTTCTTTAGGCTCTTCAGTAGCTTCCTCTACCTTTTCTTCAGCTTCTTCAGCTTTAGGCTCTTCTTCAACCACAGGAGCTTCTTCAAGGACTTCATCCTCTTTAACTTCCTCAGGTTCTACTTGAGCAGAAAGGTGAGCAAGTACTTTTTCAAGAATTTCTTTATTCTTCAAGTGTTCTTCCTCATTTCTTACTAGTAAGGATGGATCATATCCACCACTCTTAGCATTACCAGGATTCCCTACAAAAGAGAAACCAGTAATCTCTACCTTATCTGTGATAGGTACATCAATATCACCGCCATGTTCCACATTATAAGCAATGAGTTTTGCATATTCTTCAATATCATCATCCCCAATATCTTTGTGATACCATAGGAACTCAGATGAGATTGCAAAAGGCTCATCTTGAAGAATAATATCCTTAACATTGCTTAGTTGTGTATTGACATGAGGTTTAACCAGTAGATCATATCTACCATTGTCATCCTGAACCAATTTAAGGTCACTCTTTCTGAAATAACCTTCTCTAACAGGATAACTATTGAGATCTCTGTGACCAGTTGATACATAACCTTCAAAAGTTTCATCAATGCTATCATACCAGTTCTTGAGTGTACCCTTACACAAGTAAAGTCTAATAGTACCATCCTGATAGAGCACAGAACCTTCAGATAACAAGGTCATGTAACCTTCACTGTTTTCAACCTTATTCACAGATAGGCACTCTTTTTCAGTGCTTTCTTGGGATAAGTTCAAGATGTTATCAAGGCTATCTTTTCTTTCAAGGTAGTCATTGATCTCATTCATGATCTTTCCTGCAATCTGTGTCTTGATGTGCATTATTCAATAACCTCAAACAAATTATATTTAAGTTTTCTTACTTTCTTACCACCACATGAGGCACAGTAGGCGTACTCATACTCAACATTGTCTTGTTTGAGTCCTGCCTCAGTCTCAGGTGAATAAGGTAGCTGTTCTGTTTGCTCCTTTAGACTAGCCAAGAGAACTTCATCAGTAGTTTCATACCAACCTTCGCTCTCTTGGTTGTCACCAGGATAAAATTCAAAGAACTTTCGTGAGTTTTGGATAATACCTTTATCATTCAAGAAACTTACTCTAGCTACTAGGTCACGCTTCAGGAATCTTGATACTCTAAATTTACTCACTACTTGTCTACCTTCTTCTTTGTTTGTTTATTAGGCTTCTCAGCCTCCACAGCTTTAACAGTTGTGCCTTCAGTGATAGAAGAAATAACTTCAGACTCTCTACCAAACTGTATTGCACGTACTTCACGCAAGTACTCTTGGTAGGTTTGTCCTACGGTTTTTACTTCTGTCATTATTTATCTCCTGCATAAGTGATAGGGAAGCCATAACAGTCAAATTCAGTGTCTTTAAGTGGAACTTCTTCAAGTTCGTAATTAAATTCATACTTATCACCACAGCAATAAGTGAATGACTTGAACTTGTTTTCATCAACATCATAATATTGAATCTGTTCATGCCCTACAACTACTCGTCTTACTTGAGCCAAGATTGTTTCAGCTAAAGGTGACTTGAAAGTTTTAGTTTCCCCATCAACTTCAATCTTGAGGTTCATTTTAGGAACTTTAATAGTAGCCATTAAACGTGCTCCTTCCTTGCATAATTATATTCACATTATAACAAAAAGAGGTAGGGAGTCAACCCTACCACAACTAAATTAAAACTTGATGGTATCAATAACCTTGGCTGTACCATGCTCAAGCTTGTAATGGTTAATCAAATCCATGATAGCTTCCATCTCAAATGGGTCAAATGTAGCATCAAAGTCATTGATGAACTCATCTTCCTTGATATGGACAGTACCACGAACCTCAGGCTTACCACCTTTACCTTTACCAATCACAAAGCCTACAATGTAGTTTGCATAGATGTGACCAGTAGATTGTTCCATAAGAGCACGCTGGTCAACCACAAAGGTGTACACCTTTTCAGTCTTACCATCACCTAAATCTTGGTCAACCACTTTCACACGGTTGTCAAAAGCAATTTCAACATTCACAGCGTATGATGTACGTGGAGTACGAAGCATATTACCTGATACCCCAATAGTAGGGATCTTTTGTGCTACGTTTTCTGTACCACCATTGATAAGAACCTCAGCATCAAGGTCAGTCAAGTCTGCATATTTACGTAGTGTGTACACAGGTTTTCCATTGCGTACATACTCAGGCATAATTTCTTTACGCTTAGTATCTAAGAATCCAAGTACATCACCAAGTACTTCAGTCATTTAATCTTCCTCCATGCCTATACATATCCTTCAAGGAGTTTGTACTAGGCTTATCTTTGGCTTCAATAGCCTTCTGTTGCTTTTCAGGTGTTAGGAGTTCATACTCATAAGGTTCAGGAACTCCCCAATCAGTAACATACTTACCTTTTGCTTCTTCATCAAGGTTAAGGTAGTCATTGTAGCTCTTAAAGGCATTATTATTGACTAGCTTAGCATAATACACAGTAACATCAGGGTAGTACATCTGATCTGCTACATAGTGGTAGTCCATCCTGTACTCTTTAACCACAGCAAGAACTTTTTCCTCTATGTCATCAAGATTGATAGCTACCATGTCTTCATAAGCTAGTCCACGGTAGTCATCTCTCTCTTTTATCTTTCCATTAACCCAAGCCCAGTTGTATCGAATTAGATAACTAACCAGCTTGAAAAAATGAAGGGTTGTTATTGATGATCTTTGTGCAAGTCTCAATCAATGAAGTATCAGTGATATATTGCATCAAGTGATCAGGAATACCAAGAACAGTACCTACAAGCTTCTCACAAGCATTGATCACATCATCATCAAAGACTTCATAGACTTTAAGCAGATCATCCACAGTGTAGATCTCTGAGTCTCCATCTTCATTGAATTTTGTAAATGCCATAGTGATTACTGAAGCATAGCTACGAACCTTACGTGCAATACGAGCTGTAATGAACTTCTGGTCAGCATTAACAAATTGCTTATATGCTGTACCATCCATTACACGTTCAGCAGTTGCAGGTGTAGCACTTGTCACAGGAAGCCATAACTCCACTGTGTAGTTCTTAGGGTCAATAGATTGAACCTTAGAAGGATCACCATTCACAACACTTGTGGTAGGTGTTTCAATAGCCACAGGTGCGTCTGATTTAGTTGCATCAATGACTTTCTCCTGCATTTTAGCAAGCTCTTCAATAGACATAATCTTGTCTGACATTATATACTCCTTACACGATTAGGTTTTTAGCTAAATAAGCATCAGCCATTCGCTGGTCAACATTCTTCAAGCGTTCATACACATCAAGGATGTAAAGGTCATTGTTGTAGTTGTAGCTATTAGTAAACTCATAACTATCAAACTTAATATGCTCTTTTAGCCCTGTAGTATGTTGAAGCAAGTGTACAATCTGTCCAAGGAAGTGATCTCGCATTGGAATGATTGTGTTCTTCATAGCGTTGTCAATGATGCTGTAAGTACCAATATTTGATACTGTTTTATTCAAGTCAAACAGTCTAGCTGGTACTCCAAACATCTGACAGATAATAGCTGGAACATACTGTGAAAGGTAGTCCAGGAAGTCAGTTGCTTTAGTATCACGCTCAAGCTGTTCTAGATTTTGGAAGTTTCCTGAGTACACAATAGCATCATTGAACTCAGTCTCAGAAAGTTTCTCAGCAAAGGCGTTCATGTCCTCAACAATCTTCTGAGTACGTTCTGCCTTAGCAGTTCTACCCATGTCAAGTAACTCTCCACTAGAGAAAGCAGATCCTTGCTCTACGCTCTCCTCAATCTGCTCTTCCAAGGTATCTTTAGCTTGTAAAGCAATAGTACCAATACCATTTCTTGAAATATCATAGTTCATACGGTTAAGGATGTTAAGAATAAGCTCTACACGCTTTCTATCCTTAAGCAAAGGACTCATACAGAATACCTGTGATGTATCTAGTCTTACACAAGCGAACTCATCACTAGTTACAACCATTACATCATTCTTGTACTTCTCAGGGTCTTTAAGGATTTCCTTAATATCATCCTCTGAGTAATCACTTGCTACTCTAGGGTTTCCTGTTTTCTGTACATAAGGTGTTCTGTAGTAATCACCCTTCTTGATAAGATAAGTCAAGTTTTGTCTTAACACAGGGATTTTAGGGTAGTCAATCACACAAGCAAGAATGTCCTTAGGATGAATACCTACAAGACCATCTTTTGTGGCTAATATACCATAGTATCCATATTTTCTATACCCTTTAGCTACTTGCTTCAGTACATCATAGTTTCTTTGTCCATTGAAGTTATGACCATAAAGGAATTTTCTCAACTCCTCATCCTTACTGAAGTCATCAGTAGTAAGTGAGTTAGTGAACATGTAATTAACAATGTTATCTAGTATGTAATCAACATCAGGAAGATCAAGAGCCAGTTGCTCAATCTCTTCTAGGTTTTCATTGATAGATGTTCCTCTGAACCCTGTACTTGAATAGATCAGTCTGTCCTTGTAGTCAGCAAGGAAGTGCCTATCCATTGCACATTGACCACCACAGTCATCTTTCTTACACTTTCCACAAGTCATTATGACCCTCCTAAGTAATAAAGCTCAGCCACATGGAGAGAAAGCAATACACTATCCAGTTCGTCAGGAGACTGTCTGAGTAGTTTCTTGATCTCTGCCTTAGGTCTGATCTTAACTTTTCTGTCCTCAGGTCTTTGAACCTCAGACACAAATGACATCTGCCTTGAAATAGCATCCCACACTTTTCTCACAAATGAAACCCTTTGTGCTTCCATCATACCTCTCAGCATTAGGTGCATTTCAGCCCTTCTGTTGAAAGCATATTCAGCACTAGGATCTTTACCAATAATCTTGATCTCAGTAGGTTTACCACCAAAGTTTATGTCATACACAGGACATTTAAGCTGTCCTGACAACCTTCTCATCTTGAGAGGCTGTACAATGTGTGCTCCACCACCAGCATCTATGCCGATAGCTTTCACATTGAGTTGATTGGCAATGGTCACAATCTTATTGACAATTTCAATAGCTGTGACACCATCAATCCACTCTTTAGGCTTAATATCCATTGTATCAATAGCTGTGAAGTGATTAGTCTTGTCCACAGAAGAGATAGTAACCTGAATAGAGTCCGCACCTTTATAGGCACTATCCACTCCAAGGAAGAACTCCAAGCCTTCTGCTTTCATGTCAAAATCATCAAGAATATCAGGTGAGGCATCAAAGAATGAAGATCTCTCAGTAGGGAACTCACACAGAAGGTTTTCTCGAATAGAATCTTCTGTAATTGTGAACTGAGATCTCATCAACTCATCCTTGGTGTACCTGATGCTTCCCTCCTCCATTGCTGTAACCACATCCAGCCACATAACAAATTCATCATCAGCAAGGTCTTCATTGGTCATGAAGTCATAAAAACTATTCAATGACCGTGGGTTAGAGATTAGGTACATAATCAACTTACGACCATCATCTGACTCAAATTCTCTACGACCCATGTGACCAAGGGCAATAGGTGAGATGTCAGAAGCCTCATCCCCAAACATGTTTCCTCCACGACCAATAACATGGATTTTAGATGGATCAGTATAGTTACTACCTGCGGATAGACCCTCTAACTTACCACCATTCCTGAATGTGAACCCTTCACTAGAGAATGATGATAAACCACGCTTTAGTCGCTTATCCACTGAAGTGACATCCTTTTCATCAAAGGACAACATAGCCTTCACATCAGGGTGAGCGTTCACTAGGATTTCCCTAGCGTGCTGGATGATAATTCCTGAATACTCTTGTGTTGATCCTACAGCATAGCAATTCTCACCTTCATAGGCAAAATGGTTTGACATAATGCCACAGAGGAATGACTTACCATACCGAGGAGTAGCCACACAGTATCCTGTCTTGAAGTCTCCACTAAGGAACGCTCCAAATTGCACAGCTTGAGACCACCATAGCTCTAAGTTAAACTCAGATAATGCTATGGTGAACCCAAGCTTGTAATATTCTAATTCTTTTTCTAAACCAAACCTCTCACGAATGGTGTTTCGCTTAAAGTGTTTTGGTATTTTTCCCTTCACAGCATCTTTAAGTTGATCCTGTGGAGTTACGTGATCCAAAAGGATTGATAGCTTCTCCTTGTTGGATAAAACCTTACGCTTTTGAGTAAGTAACCCAACATCTGCATCTTGGATGTGCATAAACAGTATCTCCTCCTGTGTAATCAAGACTTTCTGAGATCTGAACTGAAGGAGCTACAGCCTGGAAGCTTTCATCCACAGGAATGGTCAAACCATCCATAGCCTTACAGATAGGGCATGTTCGCTTATCACCTACAGCGTTCCATGTTTTCATGAGCTGTTCACCTGTGATGTCTCCAAAGAGTTTAGCACTTTGCACAGAAGCTTTCTCAATTCCCATCTGTGTCTCACTTAAAGCAAGACGGTCAATGTTAGACCAATAGGACTGGAAGATATCTTCTTTGCTCTGAGTGTCCTTGTTTTCATTCACAAGCTTCTTAAGGTCTTTTACATGACCATCAAGAATCTCTCTCAGTCTTCCACGATTACTTCTCACAAAAGAAGAAGTATCAACACCATTTCTCAGGTTTATTAGATCCTGTGGATAGATATTGTACCCTAAGGCATCCAAGATGTAATCAATCTCATCTAGGAATGTCGAAGAGTACATATCCACAAGGTAGTCAATGACAGCATCTTCAGCAGTCAAATAATCACCATCATAGATCACTGAGGATGCAAATGTCTCTAATAAAACCAAAAGATCAGGATAATAGCTATAAAAAACCTTATTTCTAGGATTCTTCTTAGTCATTCATATCTCCAAACAACTCATCAAGTTTAGCTTTAGTGTAGTTCTTAAGCTCCTCAACACCATCCTTGGTATCGTGGTTGACATTGACAGTAGTTTGAGTTGCTTTACCCTCAATACGGTCAGCCCACTCCTTACGCTCATAGTTATCTTCAAAACTAGCCATAATTTGAAGCATAGCATTTTTAGCCACAGGAGTTGCAGGAGGAATTGAGTTATAAACCTCAAAACCAATCTTACTCACAAGAACTTCATCTACGTCTACTAGCCCCCAACGCATTTGATAAAGCTTCAGTGAGTCCTCATCCAAAAGACTGAGTTCTCGCATTGTTTCAGAGTAAAGTTTACCAGTTCTAGCCATACTAGCTCCTCTCTGATTGTTGATTATTCAGTATAGGACTAAACCACTGAAGGTTTACTTGCATTTAACTTACTCCAATAACCTCTAGGAGGTTTACTTAGACCAAGCTTCTTTGCTCTCTTTTCAATAGCCTTATCACTAACACCAAACATTTTTGATATCTGTGTTGTTGGATATTCCCAGAGGAGTTTTCCTAGGGTCTCTCTAGAAACTTCAAACTTCCTTGTGCTCTTTGTAGCACAATAGTGTGAGCAGAATCTTTGTGCCTCAGCCTCTGTGGTATCAAAAAGCTTACCACAAAAATCACATGGGTGTTCGTAATGCACACAACCATTCTCCACAGCATGTGACTTTGCATGATCTGAAGCATTTGTAAGTTCTAGGTTTTCCAAGCTATTGTTTGTTCTGTCTTTGTCCTTGTGATGAACAACTTCGTCACGCTCTAGCCATCTGCCTAGATGCAAAGACATAACATATCTGTGCTCATATACCTTCCCTGCTTTATTAGCAAGAGGGTGTGATGGGTTATAGCAATACATATAACCAACACCCTTATCAAGTTTAAAATCCATATTTATAAACCTCATACACAGCGGAGGAATTGAACCTCGACTCGTCCTTCCCACAGTTTTATGAGACAGGTTTAGAAGACCTGTGTGGTTACGCTGTGCTAAATAGGGGTGGATACCCCATAGGAGACATGAATACCAATCATGACAAGCCCCTGACAGGATTTGAACCTGCGCATAGAGTTTTTGCAGAACTCGACCTTAACCACTTGGCTACAAGGGCAGAGGGAGGTGAGAGGGAAAAATATCAACAAAAACCTCTCACCGTGGAACAAAACACCGCTCACAATGAGCAATCTATCCTAGCACACAGAAAGGAATAGGTGTGCCTGATAATTAGTATATCAGATTAGGGTTTCCTTGTCAACCCCTTTTTGGAAATAAATTCCTAAAAGTATTGCTTCTGCATCATCATCACATTCAACTTCATAACCTAGCTCTTTACAAAGCTCAATAGCCTTAGCTTTTGCATCAGCTCTTTTACCGTTTAGCTTAAATCCTTTTCTCCACACAGTAGGCATTACAAACTTAACCTCTTGATCCTTAAGCTCTCTTAAAACCATACCTTGCACCTGTGCTAATTTCACAAGAGTTGCCTGATTACTTAAAACTTTTAGCTCTTCAATCCCGACTAAATCAAATTTGCCATATTTCTCACAGAGTAATCTCACAAACTCTGCCATGTAGTTACCTCTCACAAGAAGGTCTTTGTCTGTGCTTTTAATCACTCCGTAGTCAATTAATTTTTCATCTTCAAAAACTGCATATCCTGAACTTTTTGTGCTTAGATCTAAACTTAGAATTTTCATGTTAATAATCTTAGCACAAGAGTGAAAATCTGTCAACAACCCTTTTGTGTTTTATCTGTACATAAATGATTCACATATATAATTAACTTACTTAACCTTAATACTTAATGATTAATACTTAAGTACTTAACTACTAAGTAACTAAGTAGTATAGTTAGTAAGTTATATTATATATATAAATCATTAATGCTTAGATTAATATCTTAGTAACTACTTAACTACTAACTTAGTAACCTAGTAACTTAGTAACTAAGTAGTTAAGTAATAAATTATATATATAAATCATTTATGCTCAGATAGATATTTTAGGAAAACTTTATTTTTTTACCTATTGACTATAATCCACTAAAGTGCTAAAATTATTTTTACTAGCCAAAGGAGTATATAAATGTATAGTAAAATTTTTAACCTCTACTTCAGTAAAGATAGACATCCAGGAAACAATATCATCTCAGAGGAATACTTTCAAGCTTCTGTGGAATTGGAAGGAAAGAGAGTAGCCAATGGAAGCCTTAAGCAGAATGTTAAAGACCTTGTGAAATTGCACTATGGTGATGATATCACAGAGATAGAATACTCTAGAAGTCCTCTTAGAGACTACTATCACCTGTGCACAGAAGAGCTAAGCCACAGTGAGCTAGGAAAGCTTTATTTTGACCTAATGAGCATGACTTACAAAGGCATGGAATTGGTTGATCTTGTGTATAAAGAAAATGGTGCACAAGCAGTAGCCAACTTCCTCTATAGCGCTAAATATAACTATTTCCACAAGGTAAGCATTGAGGATTATGAATATTACAATCCTGTACCTTTTAGATTTTTCCTTAGCTTAGATCACAAGAAGTTTATGCCTAAGTCTTCACAGGAGATGTTATTCTATGAAAAGATAGTCAGCCCTAGGGCTTATGGTAAGTTTGTAGCCTTAAGCACAAAGAGGATGGATAGATACAGAGATAGATATTCACGCTACCTTAATCGCTACTTTACCACAGAGGACTTCACAGCCAAGTTTAGATTCAACGCTAACTTCACAAAGATGGTCACAAGAAAGATCATCATGAAAGATAAGCTTCAGACCTTAGATGAATGGTTAAGCCTATACAACCTTACTCCTATTGAGTATTATTCATGCTTTAGCATTAAGTCTGACACAGTAACACCTCGTATGGAACTCATCTGTAGCAAAGCAGGAATGGACACAAGAAGATTTATATTTAACTCCTTAATCCTTAGCCTTGAGAAGCATATAGCCAATCCTTTCTATGGTGAGAAAGGTCATGCTAATCCTGAGAGGTCAATAGCGATTAGTCATAGTAAATTTTTAAAGGAAACTGAAGGAACTCCTTCCTTCTAATCATTTTGGGTAACATTTAAGTTACCCTTTTTATTTTTCTATGATAACCATATATAAACCCTAATTTAACCTTAAAAATTTATGCTGGTATTTTTAAGAAGGTAATTTTCAACCTTCTTTTTGTAATAATGAAAGAGGGTTGGTTATGGAGGAATGTAACCTTATTTTAACATAATAGAGGAAGAGTGTAGACCTTTGGGAGAGTAAGTAAGTAACCCTATTTTAACTGTATTTTTGTATTGGTGAATAGAGAAGGTAGAAAGCTAGTAGTATCAATGGTTTAGGAATGAATGAACCCTATTTTTACATAAGAAAGTATACTCGTGAATGGGTAAATCAAGCCCCCCTCCTCGCCTCCTCATTTTTTAATCGACCTAACAAAATTACCTTTTTTACTTGCAACAAAACCAACCCCTTTCTTTCCTTTCCTTGCTAGCTTTTAGAAAAATATGCAAAAAATGAATAAAATGAATAAAATATGCATAAACTACCCATTTTACCCATTCCTTACCCATACCTAATTGTCACTTACTTACCTCCTTCCATCCATACAAAAAAGCAACCATTAAATGATTGCTTAATCCTCCCAACGCTTTCTAATACTATAGCTACTGTATATCACTACCTTATCACCTTCTAGTCCTCTAAGAGCCTGTTTTATGTGTCTACTGTACATAGAAGCATTATCAATAATAATATGATAGCTATTACCTCCTGTGATTAGTATAAGGTCTTCTTCATCTACCATATGAGAGTAGAGTACAGAAGTCCTCTTCTTTCTACCTTCCCTATAGGTGAGTACATTACCCTCAATCCTGATAGATTGGTTGAAGCTGTTGCTTATTTCAATAATCTTTACCATTATTATCATTCTCCTTAATGATTTACTTCTTATCTATATTATATCAAAAAGGGGTTTACTTTACAAGCATTATCTTTCTTTCTTTTCTTCTTTCTTTCTTCCTCTTTCTTGCTTACTTACTTTCTTACAATGATTAAATGAAATTAAAAATATAATCATTAAAAAGCTAAAAAATTTTAAAATAAATTAAAAAAATTAACAAAAAAGGGTTGACTTTTATTTCTAGTAGTGATATAATTAATACATAAGGTTGAGAGAGAGATACAACCTAGGAGCTATCAAAAGTCAAGTTACTACCTTCTTTAGGATAAGGAGCATAGGACTTGTGAGACAAGCCAAAAATTGAGCAAAGCTCAATTATCTCACTATTAAAATCTAAAGGAGATAGGTAAAATGACCTATAAATTTCAATATCAAAACGCTGAGCTATTCGCTTCAAAGATGAGCACTTACGGTTATCGTTTGTTTATCATGATTGACCATGAGAATGGTACTTACTTCTACGGACAATCTCATAGCACTGTGGTGAGTCTTCATAAGGCTGAATATATTCATTCAATGAATATGTTACAAAGAGATATCCGAAAAATGAGAGATCAAATGGAAGCTAGAGGCTACCATAAAATGACGGATGAGGAATGGTATAAACAAATTGGCTAAAGTATTAACTGTTTCAATAGATAAAGAAAAAGTAAAAGTCTTTACTGAAAAAGAAGACTTACTAATCACTAATAACAATATTCAAGCCTATTTGAGACTTTACAAGGCTCTAGAGGGTCAAGAAGCCGATATCTACGCCCTTGTTCATTGGGGGATGGATATAGCCTCTTCTATAGATAAAGAGGACTTTCTAGCTATCCTGAGAAGATGGTTTGAAAACTAACTTAAACAATCGCCTTGGTAACTTGGAAACAACGGTTACACTTTAATTTAAAATTTTAAAATCTAGGAGAAAATAAAAATGTCTAAACAACTACAAACAATCATTGAAAAAGCACACAAAAAAGGATATGCAAACAAAAACGGACGTATGCATGATTATGGCTATGTAGGACCATTAGAAAGTCAATGGCAAGCACGTTACAACAAAGATACAGATGTATTTGAGCTTGACCATTGGGGAACTAACATCATTATTTTAGAACAATTCAGTACTTTCCCACTAGTAGCCCATATCTATGGACAAAGCAAGTCAGATCGTGATGCACTTGTTCAATTATTCAACTATTGTGGAAGAAATGACTTCCATGTTAGCTATCGCCCATCAAAAGATGAATTTTATGTGAAAGCCCAATTTGTAGGCAAGAAAACATTAGAAGATTATATCATTTAAGGAGAAAAACAATGAAAAAAGCATTATTTACTATTCTACTAGCTTGTGTGTTAGGTTTAAATATCTACACACTTGCTAAAGTAACCACTTTTACACAAAAAGAGCAAGAAAAGCAGGAATTTGTTCAAAACTACACACTTAAAGACAAGCAAATTCTAGATGCTTATATTGAAAATGGGGATCACAAGCTTGTTATTTGGTCAGAAGCCAAAAAGAGCAAGTTAGTTATCACAGTAGCCGAAAATGTTTGGAAGTTATCTATAATTGGGAAGGTATATCATGGAAAGATTTAACAGGATTTTACTGAATATACTCTATATAGGAATTTTCTTCAGTACATTCTCTATAATGTTCATTTTCAAGGCTGGGAATGATCTATCTAATATTTATGATAGATTAGGGAAAGAAAAACAAGAAACTATAGTGAAAAACCCTAATCCTTCAGACTGTGAGATTGTAGGGAAGACTGATGACGGAGAATACTTACAATTCATTTTGTGGGATTCTCAAACACAAAAAGAACACAAAATACACGTGCATCCTAGTGACTATGACCTTTATAAAATAGGTGATATTTACTACACTGATAAAGATACAATAAATTAAAATCATTGGAGAAATTTAAAATGTTAAAATTAGTTATTTATAAAAAGAAAGCTTGTATTTACCTTGTGGGAGGTACTAAGGAAGCTGTTATCACGTTAGATAAGACTGAGAACGTTTACCAAATTTTCTCAGAATTGACCTTTACGCTTAATCATCACTTTTGGGATATTTATGAAGGATTTTACCATAAAGGAAAATTTTATAGTACCACTGATAAGAGGGAAACAGCAAGACTAATTGAAAAACTAATTAAGGAGAATTAAAATGAAAAACACTAAAAAACGCAAACTTAATCTTAAAAAACTATTTATCTATTACTCAAATGTATTTGTAATCTTTTCTATTGCATTACATCCTGTACTAGACTACTCTTTTCGCTTGTTCCTCCTCTTCTACTGTGCTGTATATGTTCTATGGACTTTTGTAGATATCACAAGTGAGGCTCACAAGTTATGATCCAGGAAACAGTAGATATGGTTGTAAGGTTCATTGAGCAAAATAACTACTTTCATGCTCCTTATCTTGACTTCCTAGGGGTATACACCCTTGGGGATTCTTGGGATTGGTTAGAGAAAGGTGACAAGGTTATTTTGATAAAAGCCTATGAAAATAACCATGACTATCTTATTTTAAACAAGCTAGGTGAAGAGGTAAGGCTGAAATACATTAATGCATGTACTTTCCAGCCTCTTCTCATTCCTGAAAACTTAAAATTCTATCTAGGAGGGTTAGATGATTAACTTAACAGGTCACAATATAAATATCTGTGATCATAAGGGTAACGTTTACAAGATTATCCCAAAAAGTAAGCTTACCTTAAGAGCATATACAAGCTACAAAACTATCAAGGAACTTGAGGGAGTACCTATTGATATTATTGATTATACTATCACAGACCCCCTACCTGTGATTAAAAGCCTGATTGAAAATAATCAATATATCATTGTAAGCAAGATCACAGCAGAAGCATTAAAGAAAAAAGGTATCACTAAAGGGGTACTAATCACAGGAAGAAAGTTCTATTTAGATGATGCCCTGATAGGGGTTAGGGGGTTAAGTCTATATGAATGAAATTAAAATCAAGGGAAGTTATTCAGAAACGCTGAAATACTTACAGGAAAATCTAGATCCTGAGGAGTTGAAAGGTTATAAATACCTTAAACCTTTACAGGAGATACAAAAAAAAGCATTAAAAGAGTCACTAGGAAAGCCTTATATAGATCCTATTTGTGACTTTATAATTAAAACTAGATTAGTTGGTAAAGTTAAGGATGAAGGTATTATAGATGCTTTAAGCTACTCTTACAGGGAAGTTAGTAGGTTTATTGAGGATCATTACACAGATAAAATTTTAGAGGCTTATGGAAAAGATGTTATCTATCCTAATCTTGTATATTTTAGCCCTTTAGAGGATATTAAAGCACAGCTTGTTGAATATAAGAGAATGGAAGCTGAAGAAAAAGCTCATCATTTCTTTAGAGACTCAAAAGGAATAGAAAGATTCTCTAATATAACTTTTAAGGTGCTTTTAGAGGACTATTACATCGGTTTTGAGTATGAGGAAGGGAATAATACACCTAGCCTTAAAAAACAGCTTACAAGCCAAAATATAGCCTTTAAAGAGGATCATTTGAAGGTATGGGGAGAAGTGAAAGCATGGTTTGAAAACTACTACACAGGTAAGCCTAATTTTCATAAAGGTTATCACTACAGAACCTTAATTTATGATTATTTTGACGATAAAATTGAAGATATTTCTAAAAAGTGGGCTTTCTGTGGTTCTTGTCATGCTGAAAGGAAAACAGGAAGTGATACTCCTAAAATTTTAGATGCTGTAGGTTATAAAATGTTGAAATTTTACTGTTTAGATGAAGAATATAACCTAATTCCTTCCACACGTATTTATTACTATCAGGAAGGTGAAGATATAGCCTTTTCAGGAACTTACACTAATTTTGGAAGTGGAGAGATGGCTAAAAGTGCTTATTCTTTCACAAAAGCTGTTATGTGCTTTATCTTTTCTAGAAAATTTGAAGATTTTAAAGAAATTGAGGGAATGAGTATAAACACAGGAGAGCTAGAAGATGTAGGAATACGTTTCTATGCCAATACATCACAGGATAGTAAATACAAGAAATTTGGTACAGCTGAGATTCTTTCAGGATTGTACCTTGATGCAGATGATTGCTTTCATATTTTAGGAGGTTAGGTAAAAAGAAAAAGACCTTCCTCATTGAAGATCTCTTTCAGTACACTTTAGATATGGAATATAGCTGACAGGAGCTATGATATAAGTATAACACAAATTGAAAAAATGTCAACAGGATAAACCTTTATTTTACAAATTTGTGGTACTTTTTAGAAATTCTTTATCTGAGCATAAATGATTTTTACAAACCCGTTTTATCTGAGCATTAATGATTTACATATATAATAATACTTAATTTATATAATATATAGTTACTTAACTATTAACTATATAGCTACTAAGTAACTATGAAATAATTTTAAAATTTTTAAAGAAAAGTGTTGCTTTTTTAAAACCATTATGCTAAAATAGGGTTACACTAAAGAATGGAAAAATAAATGACTGGAGAAAATAATGTATATTAAAATTCCTATAAACCTTTTGCACGATAACCCTTTCAACTCTATCAATGAATGTATCTTTTATGCCTTCTGTGCTAGCCACACAAAGGATAAAGAAATGTCATTCAACTACAGTACTGAAACATTGCAAGAGGTTTTTCCTGTGTCTTCTGCACAGCTTACAAGATATCTTACTAATCTAGTGGATCTAGGACTTGCTGAAAACAAAAGCTACCTTTTCAGTTATGAAGGTGTTAAGTGTTCAGGTAAGAGAAACTATAAAGTAAATACTAGCCTTTACTATGATAGTTTTAGTTATGATGAAAATGGAAAAGCTAAAGACTACCTAAACCTTAACCTTGGATGGGTTATGCTTTATGGAATGAGCCTGAAAACAGCCCTAGTGCTTTCTTTTCTGTGGTCAAGTTATATTTATCTAGGTATGCCTGACCAACAGTATGTAAACACACAAAACGTGATGGATATGACAAGCATTAAAGATCGCAGAACTGTGTACAAAGCTCTTGACCAGCTTTCTGTG
>QWCW01000036.1_pt1 | contig 64482 bp, 55 predicted proteins | sample 1972691 | NCBI WGS metagenome assembly QWCW01 (sample SAMN09866698, study PRJNA288562) | Human oral metagenome isolate pre2_saliva, whole genome shotgun sequencing... | reverse complement strand
AAATCTAATAGATTTAAACACTGCTAAATTTAATGATATCTAAACTAAAAGGAGATCAAGACTATGGAAAAACAAATTTTTGATATTAAAGAAATCGTTGATACTGTTGCTAATCATTTAGAAAAATATACAATATCAGAATCCAAAACTACTGAGACTAAATTAAAAATGATTGAAGATGCTCTAGCATACAGTCATGACTTTATTGAATCTAATGTAAATAGATTTGGTGATCTAGATAAATTAGATAAGACTATTGTGTTTAGAACATATGCTGCTAAGTCTGATATCGAAAATAGAAGAAAAGACTTTAAAGATGAGCTAGTAAGAAATGATCAAGAAACTAATTTAGTTACTGAAGTAGATCATGAAACAAAAGATATTAAATTTAAAGATGATCTAAAACAACCTAATGCTATTAATACTCTGGTAAAAGCTATTGGTAATGGCATTAGTACTTTAGAAACTTATGATTATTACAAAGATAGAATGAAAAAGACTAGTGATCTTTTCAACTTCCAAGGAGTAGCTGCAGAAAGATTAATTAGACTTGGCATGCTTACTAGAAGATATGAGCTTATCTGTAAGAAACTAACAGCTATCTCTGTATATAATCGTCATGGGTTTAGCGACTTCTCTGAAGAAGTTTTAAAAGACCAAGATCCTAATGAAGTAGATCCATTCAATAAGAACTTTGTATTTGATCTAATCATTGATATGGCCTATAGTAATCTAGATTCTTTAAAGATTATGGAAACAGCTAGTTCTATTAAACTTATCTTTGAAGGAAATGAAAAGGAATTAGAACTTATTAAAGATACTTTAGGTGAAATGGTAATCGGTAAAGATTCCAATCTATTTAAAGATACAGAAGATTACCTTAAAACTTGCTCACAGTATTATGTGGATCAATTACATAAACTCACATATGATATGATCAATGATGATTTAATAGTCTTTGATTATTCTAATTATCCAAACTTAGGAAATCCTACAGTAACTGCTTGCGAAAAACATTCTCACGAATGTAATTGCGGACATTGTGGACATGATCACCATCATTAATAAAAAAATAAGAGGAGTAAGGGAGTTAATCCCTTACTCTTTTTTTGTGTTAAAAGTCAATAGCACAAAAAAATCAAATATACCTCCTCAATGATATATTTGATCATTAGTAAATAAGCTATAATTATATACTATAAATATGATAAGATACTCAGAAAGGAGAATTCTAATGAATAAATATTTATTAGATATGATAGTTCAAATCGGTTCAGGTTTGATATTATATTTAATCATAAAATTTGTTTTTTAGGATTCGCTAGCTAGTCTGCCATGATCTAGCTCCTCCTCTTGAGAAAGATATATCTAAATATTTTTCAATAAGAGTATCTTATCAATGCTTATTTACTATTACTTACAGTTCTTTTATTTTTTGTCTTTAACCCAAACAGGACAAGGAGCAGAGACTTTTACCGAATCATATCCATTTACAAAGATATCTTTAGATTTACAGATGGCATTACCATCTTTATCTACGCCAATCTTTACTGGATACTTTACATATCCTGGAGCTATAGATTTCTTTAATAAAGAAATATTTGAAGTTTCTCTACCACCTAATGGAAGCTTACGTCCTGTTTGTAAATATGTATTAATGAATTCTTTAGAGAACTCAATCATATTTCTAGCTTCACCAGTTTTGAATTCGTAGTTATCCATAAGACGATGTGCTTCTTGATTAGAAATACCTGTAGTGTTTGCAATAACTGAACTCATTGTATTTCTCATAGTTTCAGATGGGCAGAAGCTATGATCAATACCAGTTCCTTTATACACATCTACTTTATACTCTTTATCATTAAGCATTGCTTTCATAATAAGCAATTCATCTTTTTGCGATTTAGTATCATATGTTTTTTTATCATTAGGAGATCGTTGTTCATTAATCTCCTTTATTAGATCCATTACTTTCACTTGTACTCTCCTTTTTAGAATACGGTTTTAATACCAATATAGGATAAATTTTCTTTCTTCTATTACAGTTTCTTAGAAGATACTTATCTATATCTTCTCTACTCATAGAAGATATCTCTTTAAGGAATTTTGTTCTTTCCATATCTTAATACCTTTTCTAGTTACTTTATTCAAGCATACATCGTTGAATTACGATATTGTTGCCATGACAATAATTTTATATTTTAAAGAAAAAATAAAAGGCGATCGGAATGATCGAGACAAGAACCGATCGCCTTTATTTGATAAGAGGATAAAGTTATGTAGTTAATCCTTATTACTTTTGGCTGGTTTATCACAAATATTAATGTACCCCCAGTATATTAATATCAATTTTAATCACATGGTTGAGTTTGAAGATGAGACCCATATGATCAAATATAGCCTGTCACTCAATTGTGACTCTGAGATATATAACCTCTTATCATAATTATAGTATATACCCATAATATTTATTAGTGGGATTACATCAAGGTAATGTTTTACAATAGATAAGGAGGATACCAACGTGGCAATATTTTTAAATGAATTAAATCCATTTAGATTATACAGAGGCCAATATTACTACCCAATAGATCTTAAAGATAGAACTCATAATTCTATTGTATATCTAATGACACCGAATACTGAATCTAGTATCAATATTCTAAATAATAGACTTGCTAAGTTGAATAATATCATTTTCAATTCTTACTTCATCGAAAAGAATGTAAATCTTATTATTAATAATAACTTAAACCAAGAAGGAGATATTTCTATTAATAATGAAGCATACGATTCTGCTTTATTAAGAGATTTATCTTTAAATGAATCTGTATCTAATAATGATATTATTCTAAATGAAACTGGTATGGAATATAAACTAGGAGAAGAATATCATAAGATTCTATATCCTGAATTTGTAGATTCTGTTATTAATGAAGAAACAGAAACTACTAAATTTGGTTCTTATAACTATACTAATATCTTTAGACAGATTTTGTATAATAATAGAATGAGATCTCAAGCAGAATGTTTGAAGTTCTATGAAAAGATTAGAAATGAAGTAAGATATCTTAAATATACATTTGCTGATCTTAGACTTTATAAGAATAGAAACTTATTCTATGACTGGTCATTCTATACAGATATCTTCTATAAGAATAATACTAAGTTTACTGGAGATAGAGGATTGGATGTATTCTTTACATTCTTAAATCGATTCCTTATGGATTCAAGATTCTCTAATTATGATAAGAAGACAATTGTTATCCCAGTAACAGATTGGAAGAAGGCTGTACCAGATACAAGTATATTTGATTATAAGAATTCTTCTAATCCATTCTCATTCATCTATAGAACAGTAAAGATCAATCCATCTAAATTACAAGCATGGAAAGATTATACTATCTTATTTACTGGTGATAATGGATACTTTACTGTAGATTTCAATATGATGGATATGAATCATTTGAATAAATTTGTATCTCTTACAAATAATATTCTTAGTGGTGAATATACTGGTATTGAAGAAATCAATCATGACTCTAGACAAGCAATTGTTGCTCAGCTTACAGATAAATTAGAAAAAGGTGGCATCACTCTAACCAACTTAACTGGCGGTACTAAAGAATTAACAAAAGATGATTTAGAGAAAATGGGTGTACTAGATGATCCTAGTTTAACCAAAGACCCTGAAATTAAGAAAGCAGCTTTAGTGAATAAGCTTGATAAAATAGCTTCTAAGTCCACCACTACTAAAGATGCTATGGAAACTCTTGAAAAGAATGATCCAGATGATAAAGACAATGAATGGTTAAAAGATGTACTTCTTGACCTTCAATCTGAAGATGGTATCAAGATGAATAAAGCTCGTAAGTCTAGAATGGAAGAAACTCAAAAGAAACTTCTAACAAAAGAAGTTAATGGTAAATCTGTTGCTAAACTTATGGAAGAGTTCCAAAAGAATGATGATATCAAACCTGCTGAAATCAAGATTGATTCCATGGATGAATCTTGGAAGAAAGTAAAGTTTGCTAACTTCAATAAAGAATATAAGATGGATCCAGATATCGTAGCGATGTTTAGCCATTTTATTAATGTGACCCATCCTATGAATATTGTCGATATCAAATCAGAAAATACTTCTACATCTGAAGATTATATTGATACTTGGACTTGCCATTATGAAGATGCTGAAACTGGTAAACGTTTTACAATGACTTTAGATATTCCTAGATTGATTAATAATCGATTTATGAAATTAAGAGGTAATGAAAAAACTCTTATTGGTCAATTGATGCTTTTACCAATTGTAAAAACAGATGGTGATGCTGTTCAATTAGTATCTAACTATTCTAAGGTATTCATCTATAGAAAATCTCCAAGCGGTTTATCTAAATCTTCTCCTATTATTAATAAAATCGTAAAGACTTTAACTAAGTATGAAGGTAACGATATTAAAGTCACTGATGGTGATAATAGAAAGATTTGTTTAAAATATGAATTACCTATGGAATTTATTGACCTAGCATCTATGTATTCTAAGATCAAATTCAAAGATGGTTCTTATATCTCTTTCAATATGGATGAATTATCTAAAATTCCATTTGATAAGTCTTATTTCCCAGCTGGTTCTCCAGAATCTAAAGCTACTGATGAAATGCTTGCTAATAAATATATTGCCTGCTATGTAGTTAATGGTAAAAGGGTTCCATTTATTGATACTAGTGTTGATATGGGTATTTTAAATATCTTAAGAAATCATGATAAGTCTGGTGAATTTGATAAAATCTATAGAACAGTTTCTGTAGCTAAGAGATTGATGTATTCTGAAGCTTCTATAATGAATACTAAGATCCCTGTAGTTATTCTCTTATCATACAATATCGGTCTACAAAGATTATTGAACAGGGTTGGAATCAAATATGAATTCCAAGAAACACGTCCATCTAGAGATACTACTTATATCAAATTCAAAGATGGTTATCTAGCATACTACTCTGATGATCCTGGTCATAATATGCTTATGAATGGATTGATGCAATGTGATTTCAATGATTATTCAATTAAAGAAATCAATGGCAAAGATATGTGGCTAGATATCTTAGATGATTTCGGTGGTAGAATTAAAGCAGACGGTTTCGATAACTTCTACGATTTAATGATCGATCCTATTACCAAAGAAATCTGTAAGACTTTAAACGTTCCAGATAACTATATCGATCTTATGATTTATGGTAATGATTTATTGGTAGATAATAAGTTCAATCGTCATACTGATATCACTGGTAATCGTCTAAGAACTAATGAAGTTATTGTTGGTCACTTGTATCAAGTTCTTGCTAAAGCATACGGTGCTTATAGAACTATGATCAAGAGAAGCAAAGGTCAAGCTACTTTCTCTGCTAAGAGATCTGCAGTAATTGATTCTATCTTAACACATGACCAAACCTCTTCCGATTTATCTACTTTGAATCCTTTATTAGAAGCAGAAACTTCTTCTAAAGTTACATTCAAAGGTTTATCAGGTATGAACTCCGAAAGATCCTTTGGTCTTGATAAACGTGGTTATGATAAAACAATGCTTGGTGTTCTTGGTATGTCTACAGGCTTTGCTTCTACAGTAGGTATTAATAGACAAACTGTAATTGATGCTGGCGTTAGAAATAAACGTGGATTTATCACTCCTAAGAAACCAGAAGAGTTGAATAACCTAAATACATTCTCTGTTATGGAGGCATTATCTCCATTAGCTATTAATCATGATGATCCATTCCGTACAGCAATGGCATTCACTCAAACGGCACAACATCAAATGTTGGTTAAGAAATCTATGCCTGCTCTTATTACTACTGGTGCAGATGAAGCATTACCATATCTTACTTCTAATAAGTTTGCATATAAATGCCCATTTGAAAAAGCAGTAGTAAAAGAAATTACTAAGGATTATATGATCATTGAAGATTCTAAAACAAAAGAAAGAGATTTTATTGATCTTAGAACCAATATTCAAAAGAACTCTGATGGTGGTTTCTATATTACCATTAAACTAGATCCAACAGTAAAGGTTGGTCAAAAGATTGAGGGTAATGATATAATAGCGTATGATAAGCAATCCTATTCTAATGCAATTGGTAATAGAGGCAAGGGTTCTAGTCCATTTAATATCTCTTATAACATGGGTACTTTAGCTAAGGTTGCTATTATGAATACAGACTTAGGTTATGAAGACTCTTGTGTGGTTGATAACTCTATCTCTGAAGCATTAGAATCTAAAGTAGACGTACAAAAAGATGTATCTCTTGATAAGAACTCTAACGTGTATAATATGGTATCCGTTGGTGATCATGTTCAAGAAGGCGATCCTTTACTTATTTTCCAAGATGCATTTGATGAAAAAGAAGCAAATGAGTTATTGAAAAATATTACTGATGATAATGCTGATGGTTTATCAGATCTAGGACGTAAACCAGTAAGAGCTAAGATGACTGGTCAAATTACTGATATCAGAATCTATAGAACTTGTGATGATGAAGAACTTTCTCCTACTCTCTTAAAGATTGTAAAAGAGTATGATGCTCGAATCAATAAATTAAAGAAAGTAATGAAGAAGAATGGAGTAGATAAAGAATATACTCTAGAAGCAACAAATAAACTTCCTGCAGAAGGTAAATTGAAACATCTCGATGGTGTTCGTATTGAATTCTATATCGAAGTAAATGATAAGTTTGGTATTGGTGATAAACTAGTATTCTCCCAAGCTCTTAAAGGTGTAAACTCTTACATCGTTCCTAAAGGTGAAGAAGCATTCACTGATTATCGTAAAGATGAATATGTAAATGCATTCCTTACTATCTCTGGTGTAATGGGCCGTATGGTTCCATCTGCATTGTTACAAGGTTTATTAAATAAACTTATTTTAGAAACTTCTCGCCAATGCCAAGAAGAACTAGGAATCAAACCAAGAATGCTGAATGAAATATTAGCCGATCTATAATAAAAAAAAATAAGGAGTAGAGCATTATGCTCTACTCCAATTCTTTGTTTAAAGTTATTGATTTAAACAAAAAAGAATACACCTTTTGAGTATATCCTTTTTACATACCGTTTTTACACTGCTAGGATTGATATGCGAAACAACGTCCTATAGTAACCACATTTTACTTCCGTGGTGGAGTGGAAGAAACACTAGTTTATAATGCTATCACAAATATAGTATATAACTATTTTTCAGTTTCTTCTATCTCAATATTCATATCATAAATATCGGTAGAAGGAGATTTCTTAACAATACCTCTTGTAGTATAAATAGTATAACTATCTTCTAGAGTATCTTCAATAGGAACTTGTTTTTCATAGTATCCTGGATATCTATGGGTACTCAATTCTTGAGTAAATTCATCTGTAGTAATCTTCTTACCATTATATTCTACACCAGTAATTTCGATATCATCACTATCAGGGAATAATCTATCCATCTTATCTAAGATCATATCAAACTCACTGATATAGTTTTCTTTGATATTTTCTTCTGCATACTCATCTATTTCATCTTTTTTCTTTTCCGCATCATCTTCTAAGATTTCGTATACAGTAGTAAGAATAACTAAGTTTTGAATTTCTTTTAGTAGATTCAATTTAGTGGATTTCTTATTTAATTCTGCTTCTGCATCTTTACGGTATTTAGTTGGATCTTGGGAAACTTTCTGTATTCCTAAAGAGCGAATAGTATCTTTATTATCCATAACGGATTTGTAATCTCTCATATTATAGATTACCCCATCCATACCAATTAGATAATTAGTAATAGAGTAGTTATTTTCTACATCATCTATTTTATAAGAGTCATTTTCATCAATAACTTCTTTTAAAGCATTAGTTCTAGCTATTAAGTTACCATAACTATACTCTCCTTCAATAAAAGTAAATAAGTTAATAGTAACATCATCATTTTCAATCGTTTATATCTTTTTTGGTTTCCATTATTAATAATAACGAAAGGAAAGGCAAAATGGAAAAGCAAACTTTTACGTTAGCATTAGATATGCTAAGCAAGGAAACAGGTAAATTTGAAGTCGGTGGGTTACCAGGAATTGATGATCATATTATGTGGGATATTGAGTTCGAAGTTCCAGAAAAATACGGTATTTACCATATTATCTATGGTATCCAAAAATGGATTAAAGAATATTTCTACAAGTTAGAAAAGTATTCTAAAGTAGATAATACAGAAGCTAGAAGATTATTCTTCGAATATTCTGATGAAGCTAATAAAATAATTCATAGAAAAGATCAAATTTTAGCTCGTCACTTCTATAACTATTTCGGTATCATCGAAAAAGATAACATTATGTACGGTATATTTGCAATGGATAAGAATGGCGCAATCTTATCTCCATATAACTTTGAAGAAGATGGTACTTATGTTGGTCGTGAAATTTAATCTATTGAGGAGAAATAATTATGAAAGAAGTAATAAATGCATTTTCTGAATTAATTGCAGGATATGAGCCTATGAAAAATAGAATAGCTGATATTGCTAGTATTTTCATAAAACCTAAAGTGTTTGATGCTGTTTATGTGGATAAATTATTTCTAGATGATAATAACTTTATTGAATGCACCAATACTGAAGGGATGGATATATTCAGCTATGGTAGAAAAGATAAAGATGTTAGAGTAACAGGTATTTTAACTCAAACTATTGATAACAATTTCAAACATAGCCAAAAGTATGTAATTGCTCATAATAACAAGATTAAGTATTTTAGAAAATACTCTAATCATGATATGGATGAATATACTACATTCTTATATGATAAATTCAATAATGCCGTTATTGGATTTAGAATTGGTCAATATGAAATAGTAAATAAAAAAGAAGAGGAGAAATAATCATGTCTGCAATATTTGTAAAAATGTTTGTATTAGATACAAATAATGAATTCGACGAAGAAATGCAATTTGGCCCTTATGAGTATGAAGCTAATGAAGATGGTACTCAATCTATGTCAGAAGATGATGCATTCGATGCGGCTCTTGACAGAGTATATTATGAACGTGATAATATTGGATTGGAGGATCTTCCTCCAAGAGATAGACTAGATGTTTTAGAACGCGTTTCAGGTATGGAATTAAGTAAGTTCTATCAAATTTATATTGATCCAGAAACTGAAAATATCTATGCATTCGCTATTGCCAATGAGAGTGGCAACCTAATAGATTCTGGTATTAATTTATATGAATAATATTAAGGAGTATAATATTATGGATAATTGCTACGTTATTTTAGAAAGTATGTATATCAAATACCCAATTGGCGATGAAATTCAACTCAAACATATAGAGTCTGATCACTTATTTGGTATGGTAGCATATGAAAATGAAGAAGCGGCTATTGATATGGCTAAAGATTTACAAACAAATGGTACTGAAGTTACAGATGAAGAAATTCTTAAACAACTTCCAGATGTTGATGCTTTGGGTGATAGCTTAAAATATTATAGTATTAGCCAATTAGAAAATACAGTTATAACTTATAAAGTTATGAGTATTAATATTTTAAAATCTAAGCCAGTTATTAAATAGGAGATATAATTATGGAAAAAGGTTATATATTATTCAATTCAGTATTCTTCGCAGAATATAATGAAACAGTTAAAGGCAAAGTAGTTGTATTTGAAGATGATGGTTCTCTTTTCGAATTGAAATGCTATAAAACAAAAGAAGAAGCCATCAATCGTATCGATAAGTTCTTTGAAGTTGAGGGTGGACACGAAGAAGTACCTGAAGATGAAGTAAGAGAAATCGATATCGGTTATGGTGACAAAGTTATCTATACTAAAAATGGTAAAGTGGGTAATGTAATCTACACATTCTACGTTGTTGAAATCGATTTAGATTAAAATAATAAGAGATAGGACTTAGATCCTATCTCTTTTTTCTTTTTGGAGGTTAGTAAAATGGAAGAGATGCCAAAGGTGTATTTAATTTTAGAAACTACTTATAATTTTGATGGAGGGAATAGTAATGTATCTAATAATAAGCTTCATCAATTGTTTTATAATAGGGTTTTCAAAGATGTGGATGATGCATTTCATGTATTAGATAAGCACGTTAGTATTCAAAAGAAAACAAATGCTGCTATTAATCTAACAGAAGAAGAAATCAAAGAGATTAATGACTACTATAAAGAAGTAATTTCTTCTCATGCTCGCAAAGGGTATAAAGTAAATAATATAGCGCATTGTTATGTTGTTAGAGAAGTAGTATTAGTGGATTAATTATAAATAGAGATTGGTCTAAGCACCTATCTCTATTTTTTTTAATTTTTAATATGATTATATATTATAATAATGGTGTTAGTTTTATAATAAGACTTACATCATAATATGATAATCTCAAAAAGAAAGGAGGAAATAACAGGGGTCTGAGATTATTATAAAGGGTTAATGGAGTTCTATGATATAGTTTCTAGTATGACATAATACATTGAAAGATAGGGCATTGTATAGATCTCATACTCACTTTAACCTTTAAGGAGGACAATAAATATGGTGAAGATGGCGAAGCATGAATTAAAAGAAACAGCAACGATTATTGTGGAATCTATTTATAACTTAAATACAAATAAACGTCCAGGTATTGACCATGGGATAGAAAATAAATTTGGCATTATTTGGCGTAATAAAGCATTTAAAAGAGTAGATGAAGCATTTGATGAGCTAAATAAATTTTTAGATCAAAAGTTTGGCGAAGGTGCTGAATATTTAGAAGATCATGAAGTAAAAGAAATAAATAGTTACTTCTATAGCCATGTAGCTTCTAATGATAAAAAGATTAAACCTGTATCTTTTAAGATTAATGACAAAGCATATATGTTTTCAGTAAGAGACATATTCTACAACCAAGGAGATAAAACTATGACTAAGAAATATAATTATATTGTAACAAAAGAAGAAGTATATGATGGTCCTACATATTATTCAGCTCCAGAAGTTTTGGATGTATTTGATGAAAAACAAAAGGCTATCGATTATGTAACTGAGTTGGTAGAAAAAGAAAAGGAAGAATTTGGTGTTGAACCAGAATGTCCTTTTGTAGATAATAACTCTGATGTTAAAAGAATCTATTCTGTAGATCTATTCTATAAGAATGATGAATTCCCAGAAGAGGATAGTAAAACTACCTTTACCGTATATCGTTATGAAGTTAAATAATTAGTATTAAAAGAGATGGGTTTAATTACTCATCTCTTTTATTTTTTTTCTCTAGAGTATATCGAAAATTTTCAATGTATGTTGGGGTAAACCAAATTTTAATAATATATTATAGAAGAAAAAGTTCGTTATCAGTTTCTGATATAAATCAAACCTACAGTTTGATTAAACAATAGTGATTAAATCTAATATATTATCTATATTAGATTAGTAATATGCACCTAAGAGGTGATAGTCTATATGGTTAGTATAATACTATATCTATATGATTCTATCTATAATGACTTCTATAATATATATTTATATACTAGACGGGGGATTGTGGGTTTTTTGGCTTCGCCATCAACCCACGACCCGAATAGCCAGAGGCCTTATTTTTTTTATTTGGGATTAAAGATTGACAATTAAGTAGTTCTAAATTTTAGAATTGAATTATAAATTTTATAAAGAAAGGAAGTAATAAATAATATGGCAGAAATGATTGTTATTACTAATGATACTCTCAATAAAACCAAAAATGATCTAATGGAAGATACTAAACTGACTACTATGTTTGTATTCGATAATGAAGAACGAGCAACAGCAAAACTATTAGATCTAGTAGCTGATTATGTAAAAGATGATCGTTATTTTGAAACAACTCAAAATGATGTATTCTTACTAGCTAATGCTGTTGGAGTAGAAAATCGTGAAGATGCAGAAGATCTATATGAAGCAGTTGTTGGTGTAAAAATCGATAATGAAGAACTTCTAGTAGGTTTCAAATTCGAATACTTATATAATCCAGAAGATGATGAAACTACTAAAGGTGGTAAAACAGCACCAGCTAAACCAGATGATTTAGAAACTAATCCTTATAGTGATGAATCTATTGCTTATAGAAAATACCATTCTATGGAATTACCTAAACCAGAAGGATATGATGAAAACCCTTACAAAGATGAATACTGTGTTATCTATAGAAAATTCTATAATCTTGGTATTCCTAAGCCTTCTGACTTTGATACAAATCCATATACTGATCAATCTGTAGCATATCGTAGATATTATGGTATGGGTCTACCTAAACCAGCAGATGCTGATACTAATATCTTCAGTAAAGAATCTATTATCTGGCATCACTTTTATGGTATTGGTATGCCTAGCCCTGCTGATCCTCCTAGCATGGATGATGAACCAAGACCATCTGATATTCCTCCTGTAGAGAAAGAACCAGATGTAATAGCTCCTACAGATCATCTATAAGATCTAAGAGGTATCTAATTATGGAATCTAAAAATCTTGTATTGATTAAAGATACATTTCAAATCAAACTTAAAAAATGTATTATAGGATTACTAGTAGTACCTGTAATATTTGATAGTAAATGTCATGCAGTTCAAATACTTAATGATATGATTAAAAATAACAATCTTGAAAAAGGTATTAACGAAGGAACAGTTCAATCTTTAGTAACAGATTTCCATATTTATTTAAAAGATTACTATTGTTTCTGCTACTCTAATATATCAGAAGATATTGTTATTGGATACAGATTTGTAGAAATGATTGATACAAGATTTGAAAACTAACTAACACAACAAATATCCATAGAGTCTTAATTGACTCTATGGATTACTTTATCACATCATTATAATACAAAATTTAGCTAAATTTTTTATAAGATTGGGAGGCTACAAAATGCCAGATATCGAAAATTTTGATGAAACCAATCGAATCAGATTCAAGCAATTTATACTTAAAGGAGAGTTCTTCTTTGTAGGAGGTTGGCATGCATACGACATTCCTGCAAGTATTACAGTTAAGAATAATGCCTTTGTAGAATACATTGCAATGATCAAAGGTAAACTTACCCATACACCTACAGATGTGGTTAAAGATATTCAAGGTGATTTCTCTATTGGTAAGAAATATATTGATGATCAGAATCAGATTGATATTAATGGTGAAACTAATCTAGAAGAGTCTACTTATAGACTATTCCCAGACCTTAAAGGTCAAATGATCTTTGATAAAGAAGTTGATTATACTGATCTAGATTCTAGTGTAAAACTACAGGCTAATTTTATTGAAGATGATACCAATACAGAAATAGAACATGATAAGACTTGGTTTAGTGGTGCTATTACAGTTCCATCTATTAGAGCATTAGATATTCTAAGAAATTGTAATTTAGAATATGCTAAAGCAGAGTTAGAAGAATCTATTTCTAATTCTATACCAGCACAAATCACTGTAAAAGATTTCTGGTCTTCTACAGATATAAATTCTAACGTCAATCTAAATGCAGATGCATTTAATAGAACTTTGTTTGTTGTAGATGATCTTATCTATCTAGCTACTATTAGTAATTATGATCTAAAATGTGATCTAGATATTACTGATAAGAATGTAAGACAATTATATCTATATGGTAGAGTAGGAATTCAATCTAATCAATATATCTATTCGATGTATTCTAAGATGCTAGTACCATGTACTTCTAATACAGAATTTGCTGCATCTATTACAGTAGATGATTATATCAAAGAACTCCTTGGAGATTTACAAATAGATCCAGAATATGAAAACTATGATCTATTAGATGGTGTAGTTCATATGCATGATTATGTAACTCCTGAAATTGATGGTACTGTATTCTTATCTCATTATCATACTTTCAGACAGTTTAATGGATTAATAGATATTGTAATTCCTTATGAAGAAGGATTTGAAGGATCTGTTACAGTACCAGTTATTGTGAACGGATGCTATAAAGATATTCCTGGTAGTGTAATCACTGGTAATAGACAATTAGAAGATATCTATTCCGAAATTCATATTCTAAATGATAAATATATCAAACCAGAACCAACAGATGATTTCTTAGTAGTAGATTCAATGAATGACCTATTAGATATTCCTAGAGAAATGCTTAAACCTGGTATGAAGGTTTATGTAAAAGAAACTAAGAGAGAATATCGATTAGGAGGATCTATTCGTAAAAGAAGAAAGGAATGCGAGTGCAACCATGAATAAATGTTGCTGCAATGATAAGCTGACTAAAGAAGATGAATTCATGCTTAACTGGTTTGATGTAACAGCTGAAGCAGAATTCTCTTGTTCCGTTAATGTACAAGGCAATCCAAATCCTATTATGGATAATTGGACTAATTGTGAATGCGGTAAAAATGCAAAAGCACTTCCTCCTAAACCATATGGGAGAGTTGCTATTGTAGTAGATCCATTATGGAGATATGAACCATATGTAGTTACTAGAACACTTACAACATTCTTTGAAAGATATTATAGAAGAATGAATCTAGAAGTTATCTATGGTGGATCTCCTAGATCTGATTTTGATGTAGAAAAGATTGCTCATATGTATGGAGTAGATTATGACCACATGCATAAATCTCCACTAGTATCTGATTTTAGAAATCCTGCCGCTATGAGACATTGCATTGGTGATTTCTTATGTGCTTTAGAAAACTTCCATCCATATTCTAATACTTCTAAATTAGATAGAGTAATTATCTTTATGGATAATAATATTGCTTACAGAGCATCTGCTATTTATCCTATCATCAAATTATGTAAACAAAACAATATCCCATGTGTTTTGATTCATAGTGATGGTCAATATGATGAAGTCAATGAACCATTCTATGATGGATATTATTATGATCCAAATAGTAATAAATTGATTATGGGTACAGATAGATATGAAAGATTTAATCCAGGAAATACTATTCATGAAATCCATGAATGTCATCCTAGAAGAAAATCTGAATATGTATATGCTCCTAAATCTGGAAAACCAGAATGTCAATGTGACCATGAGTACGGTGTATGTAGACCTCCTATTTATCCTCCACTATACGATTATGAAGGTAGAGAAAATGGTTGGAGAGGCGATTATTATGGAGGACCATATCATCACCATAGAAATGAAGGAACTCATCATCTAACTTATGATTATGATGATTTATACGATTCCTTTATGGACCCTTGTGGAAGACTTTATTATTCTCATAAATTAGTTGATTAATAATTCTAATTAATGCCCTAGAGCCTTAATGGTTCTAGGGTTTCTTTTAATTTTCTATAAATACACTGACTTTTTTATAAGATAATTATAGCTATAAACTTTATATTCCCTTATAAGAGGAGAACTAGTAAAATGGGACTAATAGACAAACTAACTGATATCGTGAAAACTAACAAAACAAGTGATAAATGGACTACTAATCCTAAAATGACTGAAGATGGAAGATTACAAGTAGTACCAACTCCAGAATTTGAGATAGTAGATATCTCTGATAATGTGTATCTATTAAATAGATCTGGAAGAATATGTGTAGGAATGTTACCAGACTCTGGATATGAAAAGCAAAAGTCTTATTGCTCTAGAATGGGAGCTAGAGGACATGAGTCTCCTTTTGAGCATACCAATGTAATTGCAATTATAAAGATTCCAGCTTATGCTTCTTTCACAACTAATTATGTGAATTACTTATCCGAATTCTTATCTTATACTACTTATTGCAAAGTATCTATTAAAGAACAAAACAATCTTTCTATAGCAATTCTTATTAGCGGATCTTCTAGAGCACTAGGTCATATTATTAGAGAATGCTCTGAAGAAAATCCATTTGTAAAAACAGTTAAGAATATCATGTGTGCTTCTTTTGAAAAAGAAATCCTTCATCAGTATATTGAAGATGGATTGATTGATGAAGAAGATTGTATTTATGAACCAGAAGTTACTACAAAAGAAATTATTTCTAAAGTAACTCAACACAGATATGAATTTGAGAAATTAGAATCTCCTAACAACTACGATACAGTGGCTGATGAGTTTGAAACTAATACAGAAGAATGGTCTAATAAATTAGTAGATTACCTTCATAGAAAAGATAAATATCTATTAAAGATATTTGAATATATCAAACAATATGGGTTTGACATAAAAGATCTATTTAAAATTGCTACTATGTCTTTCGTATTCCATGATATTTCTAGAGCATGTGCGAATCAAATGACTCGTCATAGAGTTGCTATCTCTCAAGAGTCTCAAAGATATGTAACTCATCAAACGGATCTATCTCAATTTGTAAATCCTCTAGATACTTATCCAGAAAGATACAAAGATCTAGATGCAAATACTGCTGCATATTTAAGAAGTATCGATCCATTCGAAACTTATCAATATGCATTGGATAATAAGATTGTAAAAGAAGATGCAAGAGCTTGGTTACCTATGAACGTTACTACTAAACTCATGATGACTTTTACTATTGAACAACTTGCTCACTTTATTGATATTAGAGCACATAAAGCTGCACAACGTGAAGTACAAATTGTTACTGAATCTCTTATCAAGTATTTAATTGATGAATTAAATAATAACTTCACAATTAATGAAGATGATCAATTCCCAGATATCTTTGCAAGAATAGCATTCATTGCATTAACACCAAATAATAAAGACATTTCTAATAGATTCCATCCTAATGAAATCTTCTTATCAAATCAAGAATTAAAAGATATAGATGAAGATCTTGGTGAAGAAGTAGAGATCACTGATATGGAAGTTAAGAATATCGATGATGCTCGATCTATTTTAGATAAAGCAGAGAAATACAAAGAATTAGAAAATGAAGAAGATACTATCAAAGAGGAGAACTAATAATGTCTAACTTTGTTAAAGGAAAATTCAATATAAAACCTACTGTAATTAACCTTACAAAAACTTTCGATACATTCGAAGATGCATATACTACAGTTATTAAAGCTATTCCAGAATTAAAAGCATACTGTGGTGATACTGCAATTGAAGCAGCAGTACTTAAAGCTATGATGAATAGTATTGCTAATAATATCCCATCTATCTCAAATGAAAATTATCCTAATACACTTTCATTTAGTATTAATTCTAAAGAAGTAGGATTTAAAACAGATTCTAATATTGCCCTTGGTTGGAGAACAGTTTTCGATAGAAAATCTGCTTCCATTAAATATAAATTCCGTATTACATTCATTTCTGTACCAGCTTTCCGTAAGGCTACTATAGAAGAGATGAAAGAAGATAATTGGAAAGAAATTGATCCAACCAAGCAATCTCGTTTCTGGAATGACACTGAAGGAAGATCCTTCAACAAATTTGAGAAACAAGATGAGGCTGAAGATAAATAAGTATCTTCTAAAAAGCTAGACCCAGTTCTACCTTTTGATATACTAAGCTGGTATATCTGGAGCATTCCCGCAAACACAATGAACATCCCACTACAGATTAAGTTCTGTAGTGGGGATCATTATGTCTAATTAAGACATCAGCGTAATGCTAAAGAAAGGAGGACAAGTCTTTTATGGCAAAAAACTCTATTCTAGCCTATACGAAGAGATTAGGTAAATCATTAAAATTTGCTGCAGTAGAAGTTCTTAAAGAACAAGCTCCTGTAACAACTAAGATGATTGAGAATAATAAGGACTATGCTAAGAATTCTTTTAAAGAGATCGTAGGCTCTAGACAAGCTGTCGGTCTTAAAATGAAGAATCTTAGAGAACAATTTATTTTCAAACCTGTCAATGACACGTTTAGGAATCTAAAAAGAGAACTCACAACTGGTAACTTCTATCATGAAAACGAAAGCGTTGCTAAAGCCCAACAAAAAATGATGATGGACATGATGTCTGACATGTTTGGCGACTTGATGGAAGATTTCGATGATACTGACGAAGAAAATCCTGGATCTAAAATATCCCGTGGTGATGCTGTAGTAGCATCTATGATTTCTGGTCAGTTAAGAGCTAATACAAGTTCTCTATCTAGGGTTATAGCTGAAACAACAGATGTTCAGCTTAAAAACCAAAAGGCTATCTCTCATGCACAATTTGCACAGGGAGAAAGACAAATTGGTGTCATGACTAATGGCTTTGAAATGCTAGGTCAGGGCGTTAACTCATTGATAGAGTTTAATAATAAAGTAATGCTTACTTATACTCAAAATGCTACACAGTATTTTGAAACTATGAGTAATCTTACAGCTGAAAATAATGCTATATTAAAAGAGCTCATTGATATACAGCGTAGTGTATACAAAGACTCTTTCGATACTAAAGAGCATAGAAACCAAGCTAGATCTAATAGGGTATTTAGTAAAGATGGGTTTAGTTTAGAAAACTATTTTAAACACATCGAAAAACAAGCTAACAAAGATGGCGGTACATTAGATACAATAAAAATGATGTACTCCGCTCTCCCTATGATGATTGCCGAATACACTGGCAACCCTATGAAAGCTGTTGCTAAGGGTGGTATCAGTATGGCAATGGGTAAAGATCTAAAGAAAGCTATTGGCAACTTTGATAAAAACTTAAGCGGTTACTTCCAATCTGCCTTAGCCCAATTATTTGATTTGGGTAATGGTAAAAAAGGAATGAGTAAAGAGCTTGCTAGAATCTTTGGTGTTAAAGAGGAATATAAAGACTTCTTAAAAGATTTTGAAAGTAGTAATTACAATAAAGGAGCTATTGCCTGGAATGGTATTGCTCAAAAATCTTTAGTAGAAGTAATTCCTGGATACTTAAGAAAAATAGAATCTGCTCTTACTGGAGAAGCTGCTAGAGTATTCAATTATCAAACTGGTAGATGGACTACTGAACTCGCTGCTGCTAATGTTCAGAAGCACATGGATACACAATTAAAACGTGAAGCATTTGAAAAGCTCAGAGAGTCTATTGCAAATGCTGTAGTTTATAGTGATCTAGGAACTTCTGATAAGCAAGAATACAACAAGCGAAAGAAAGAGATCATTTCTGTAGCTAATAAATTGATGGATGGTGTTTGGAAGAATGGTACTTTCAATCCAAGGGATATAGAAAGGGTATTAACCAAATATAAAAATAAAAATGTAGATAATCAATACAAGAGCAAAGATACTTCTCAAGAAACCTTTGATCTTGTGATGAATATGTTTAGAGCATCTGGTCAATTAGGTAAGTTACAAAGTAAGATAAGCAGTGGCTTAGCTACTAAAGCAAGGATGGTTGAAAACACCTATGCTTCTGGTCAAGGGTTATTACATGAAGCTACTAATGGTAGTATCAAAACTTCTATTGGTGGTGAATATATTGCTAGTAACTTTATACCACCTAATGCTAGATATAAAGATAAATATGGTATGTCATTATATGATTACCAATATAATATCTACAAAGAATTATTCCATATCAGAAACTTAATTGCATCTGGTGCTGGAAGTCTTGGTGGTGGACGTAGGAGGGGTGGAAAAGCTGATCCTATTACTGCTTTAGATCAAGCATTTGCTAGACAATTAAAACAAAAAGAAAAATCTATTAAATCCTCTGTAGTAGAAACTACTACAACTGGTGGTATGAGTGGAGACGTAGCTAATTCTTTAGATGAAGAATTAACAAGAGCTATGAAAGCTCTCCATGGTCAAGGATATAAAGAAAGAGTTAAAGGTAAAAAAGGTAAATTAGCTGATACTCTTAGTAATAAAGCTACTAGTTTCTTAGATGATGTAATCAAGTCTAGTACAGTTGGCGATAAGCTAATGACTATTCAGCAAGGTATACAAGGTATATTCAAAGCTCCTGCAGGATTGCTTACAACAGTAATTGCTGGTGCTGATGAATTTATTCATGATATGCTTTTCGGTAAGAATACTAATATCAAGGATGAAGACGGTAAACCTGTAAAAGGTTTATTCAATGTAATGATCCATGATATGAAGGAAATTACTAATAACCTTAATAGACAAATTAACGATATCTTAGGTAGGCTAAGAGATAAGTTAGCAAAAACTCTTCCTGATAAAATCAAAGGATTTGCTAAAGATTGGTTTGGCTTTGATATTGATAGAGGTATAGCAGCTGCTAAAGCTAAAGTTAGACGTGGTGCAAACTTCGTTAAAGAAAATGCTAAACAAGGCGTTCAAGGTTTATACGGGTATGCTAAAGATGCTGTTCAAAGTAGCGGTATGGAAGCAGCTCAGTTCTTTGGTATTGATGATTTAATCGGTGGTAGAAGGTACAATTCCGATGCTATTAATCAATACGTTGCTCAAAGAGGTAAAGTAAAATCTAGATTAGCTAAGTTGGCAGAAGCTGAACGTGGTATTCAACACAATGCTAGTGGGATCAAATATGTTAATCCTTCTAAAGGTAATGTAACTCTAACTACTCTTCACAAAGGCGAATTAGTTATCCCTGCTAATATGAATCCTTTCAATCCTGAAAGAGATAGTGTTAACTTAGGACAACAATTATCCGAAGAGAAAGACTTCAAACGTAGATTAATTTCTAATATAGGACACCATGCAGGTGGTACTAGTGATTTAGAAATTGTTGAACAACTTGGAGCTCATGAACAAGCTGTTACAGAAGCTAAGCTTAAGAATAAAGGAAACTTCTTTACTAGAGGAATTGAAAGAGCTACTAGAAGAGTATCTGGTGCGATCGGTATAGATCCATTAATGACTTTCACAGAGCAAGCTTTTGGTATAGACCCTAGAAAAGCAGCTTCTCAATTTAATGACTTTGCTAAAAAGAATATGGGTGCTGGTGTACAAGGTGGTGCTGCAGGTGCTGTTCTTGGTACTATATTCCCATTAGGTGGTCCTTTATTTGGTGCATTGGCTGGTTCTGCTATTAATGTAATTAAAAATAGCAAAACTTTCCAAGAAACAGTATTTGGTAAAGATATTGTTGATGACAAAGGTAATGTTACTCATAAAGAAGGTATCATCTCTAAAAAATGGCAAGATACTTTAGCTAAGTATATGCCAGATGCTAAAAAATATGGTACAGTAGGTGCACTCTCTGGTTTAGTACTCCCATTCGGTCCTTTGGGCGGTGCTATGCTTGGTGCAAGTATTTCCATAGTAAAAAATAATAAAGACTTGAATGATTTCTTATTTGGTGACCGTGGAGGTTTATTAAATAAAGATCGTAAAGCTCTTATTAAGAAGCATTTCCCTAGAGTGGCAGCAGCTACTATTGGTACAATGGTTCTTGGTCCTTTCGGTATCTTGGGTAACTCTATCTTAGGTGCTGGTTTAGGTATTATTTCTACTACTGATAAATTTGAAGAACTTATGCTTGGTATCAAGGATAAGAACGGTGTAAGACGTGGTGGTTTAGCTGGTGCTATTAGACGTCACTTTACTAACCCTCTTAAATGGACTCTTCAAGATATTCAAAAGAATATGGGTAGATGGTTAAGAGACGACATGATCAAACCTATATTCAATACTGTAAAACCTGTAACTAAACTTATTGGTGTATATGGTTTACAATCTGCTAAATCTATTACTAACTTTATTAAGAGCAAACTTGATTCTCCAGGCTTATTCTTTGAAAAGCTTTTCGATAAACTAGGTATCGGAACAAAAGCATTCAATTTGACTAAGTGGTTTGGTAAGAAAGTAGCCAAAGGAGCAGGTAAGCTTGCTAAAGGTCTAGAAAATAAAGTTGGTGGCTGGGCTAATAGACGACTCATTCAAAAAGGTTATGGTACTGGTAGTACTGAAGAACAAATTAAATTCATTCAAGAAAATAATTTGGAAGGTAATGTAGCAGACGTAACTCGTATGATGGGTGATATTGGTACTGGCAACTATGCTGGTATTAATGCTGCTAGAGCTCAAATGAATGATGTTGTAGACTTTGCTAAGAATAGAAAATATCGTGGCGAAGACTATTATCTCAATAAAGCTACTAAAGAATCTTATGCTGACTTTAGAGCAGCTGCAGATCAAATTCAGGAACAAACTAGAGGTGCTGTAAACCTCAATGCATTAGGTATCATTGATGAATTTAAAAATGGTAAAGGTGTTCAAGGTGCTCTTGATAAACTTGCTAAATTTAAATCTAAAAATGGAGACCTATTATCAGATGAGCAATATAAATCTCTTGTTCAAACTCTTAAAGCTGGTGAAAAGAAAGCCGTAAGAGCTCAAGAAGCAGCAAGAGTATTTAATAAAGGCAATAAAGCAGCTATTTACAAAGTTGCTGATAAAGTTTATAAAGGTCTAACTATTGGGGTTGAAAAACCTCTTATTTCTAAAGAAGATTTTAGAGAATTATACCTCAGAGTTGTAAGAGGCGATGAAGATGCTGTTAAAGAAATGGAAGCAATTGCCAGAGTATTAGGCAGCCGTGTCAATGAATTACAAAAACGAAAAGGTATGTCTTTAAATGCTAGATTAGATGAAACTGAAGCTGAAGACAATAATCCTAATAATAAGGATATGACCCAACTCTACAATTTCCTTACTGGTAATGGTGGAGTTAAAGATATGAGTGATGCCGTTAAGCAAGGTTTCTACGGTGCCTTATATGAAAAAGGCAAAGGTTTCTTTGATAGACTAGAAAAGGCTAATGATAAAATTGATAAACGCCAAGGTGAAGTATTAAATGCTTTGCAAAACTTTACCAATGCTATCATTCCTACAGTTAGTAAAGCATTCTTACCATTTGGATTAGCTGAGAAAATGCATTTAGCTCCTGGGGCTAGAGATACATTTAAAATCTGGCATGGTAAGAAAATAAATGCTAATGATATTGAAGACCATGCATTTGGTGGTATCATTGGAGCTGCTAGAAGTTTATTTAGTGGATCTGGTGGAGCAGCTGCTAAAGGTGGTTTACTAGGAGGCTTATTTGGTGGTGGAGATAAAAAATCTGATGACTTAGAAGAAGTTAAAGAAACTCCTTCCTCTAAAGCTACTGATATGAGAACTAAAGATGAAATAGCTAAAGATATGGGCTCATTATCCGCATCATCTATCATAGGCGCTAATATGAGCAGTTCTAAAGGTGCTTCATCTATGGGTGTATCTGCTGGTAAGAATGGTGTAACTACAGTTCCTACTGCAGACGGTGATACTAAAGAATATGCCATCTCTTCTTCAGATGGTCAAATGATGGAAATCCCTAATAAGCACAATAGAGAAATCAATGCTAAGAACCAACACAAGGTTCAATTGCAAGAAAGATCTACTGTTGCATTAGAAAGAATCGCTGAAAGAATCGGTGCTTCTAAAGCTGGTCAAACGGTTAAGAAAGCAGGCGGAAGTCTATTAGATTCTCTATTTGGTCCGCTCAGTGGTATGCTTAGCGGATTAGCTTCTCTCCCAATAATAGGCCCTATGATAGCTGCAGCTCTAGCAAAAATCGGTCCTAAAATTAAAGGTGCCGTTAAAGAAGGTATCAAAGATTTAGGTAAATATGTATGGGATACAGCTAAAACTTTAGGCAAAGGTTTATTACCTGAAGGGGTTACTGAAAAAGCAGGATCTCTTATTGATAAAGCTAAAGACTTTGGTAGAGATGTTTCAAGGAAAGGAAACTCTGTTTTAGGTGGTGCAGAAAGTAAAATAGGCAAGCTATTAACATCTGGTGCTGCTAAAGGTCTAGGTGGTATAGCTGGTTATGGTCTATTTGACGGACTTGGTTATCTATATAATACAGCTACAGGAGATCAAGCTGCTGCTCAAGAAAACTTAAAAGCATTACCAGGAGATTTCTCTATGGGTCTAGGTAGTTTTGCTGCTAGTAGATTCTTAGGAAAGAGATTTGGTAAAGGCGCTGGATATCTTGGTGGTGCAGCTGCTATGCAAGCTTACAAAATGGCAAATGGAGAAGATTTCGATCTTGGAGACTTTGCTTTTGATGTAGGTGGTCAAGCAGTTGGTGACTATATCTTCAGTAAAGCTGGTGGAAAACTTTCTTCTCTAGGTAAAAAGGCTAAAGAAAAAGCTGCTAAAATAGCTCAAGAGCAAGCTACTAAAAAGGCAACCTCTATGTATCAATCTGATGCCATTAAGAAATACGTTGCAGACCGTGGTCAAGTTAAATCTAAACTTGGTGGTTTAGCAAGAGCTGAACAAGAAGTCGCTGCTAGAAAAGCTGCTCAAGAGGCTGTCACTAAACCAGGACTCTTATCTAGATTGGCTACTAAATTCAAAGGCAAAGGTAAAGTCGGTGCAGCTTTAGCTGGATTGGCTGCTTTGAGTTATGGTACTATGGGCAATGCTTCTGCTCATGATATTGATACTACATCTGGTATTACTGGTCAAATCAATGACGGTGTTCCATCCCCACAAGTTGAAGAGAGCCAAAGCTTAAGTGGTATGCTTGGTGGTATCGGTGCAACTATTGGTGCTTCCGCATTAGTTTCTAAACTAGGTGGTGGTATTGGTAAGATGGGTGCTGCTGGTGCAGCTGCTTACGATATTGCTAATGGGGATTTCTCCTCTATTCCAAGCGATATGTATCATGGATTTGTAGACTCTAAAGCATTAAGTGCTATTGGCAATGGTGCTAGCAAGGTAGTTTCTAAAGGTAAAGAAGCTTTAGGATTTGCACAAGAAGCTGGTACTGATATTACTAAAACTGCTGCTAAAGCAGAAACTCAAAGTTCTACTATTCAAGCTTTATTATCCAAATTGAAAGATGGTATCACTAAAGTATCTGATAAATTAGGATCTGTACTTCCTGGAAAAGCTACAAAGGCTTTAAAAGGATTTGGTGCTAAGATTTTAGAAAGAGCTGCTAAACCAGCAAATATTGCTCGTGCTGCTACTAAGCTTATGAGACAAGGTGCTGAAGCTGCTGCCGCTTCTACAGGTATTGGTGCTATCGTATCTGCTGCTATTATCGTTGGTGGTGTAATCTCTGATTTCTACCATGGCTATAACTCTGCAGATGAAATGTTACAACTTTCTGAAGGTACTTCTACTACTGGTATGAAAATCGTAGCAGGTATCGTAACCGCATTATGTTCTGCTATTCCAATTCTAGGTATCATCATTCCTGAAGATGCTGTATTGGAAATGGGTATTGAATATGTGGGTCCTGCATTTGGATTTGGTAAGAAAGAACTTGATGAACTAAGAAGAAAGAAACCTAGAGGAAAAGATGAACAAACTTCTTCTCTAAGTGATAATATGGATAAAGCTAAAGATACTTTCAGTAAGATGATCGACAGTGCTAAAACTGGAGCTCAAACTGTAGTATCTAAAGTAATAGAAAAGGGTCAACAGTTCAGAGAATTTGTTGGTAACAACTTAGAATGGGCTAAGAACCAAGCTGGTAAAGCATGGGATGCTCTTAAGACTGGCGCTTCTAATCTATATAATTCTGCCAAAGACGGCATTATGAATAACTATAACTACGTTAAAAACGGTATTGAAAATAACTACAACTACGTCAAAAATGGCATTAGTAATAATTTAACATATTTAGGAAACAAGGCTAGTGAACTTGGAGATAAAGCTGCAGGTGCTCTTGGTGAAGCTGGTACTACTCTTAAGGGTTTCTTCGGATATGGTCCAGGCCCAGGTGGTAATGGCAAACATTCTAAATATGGTAAAGGTAACTTCTACTCTCAATTAGATAGCCAATATTCTATGCCATTCAATGCACCTGGCGACTCTGAAGCACAAACTATGGCAGACTCTGGATGCGGTCCTGTATCTGCTGTCAATGCTTTATCTTCTCTTGGTGTTGATGTAGATCCTCGTATGGCTGCTCAATATGCAATCAAAGGAGGATTTAAAGAAACTAACGGTGGTACTAGACCTGAATTCTTTAATAGTTTCATGAGTAAAGCTGGTATGGAAACAGACAATCTTTATGATAATGACTCTATTAAACAATCTCTAGCAGCAGGTAATCCTGTTGTATTGATGGGTCAAGATAACGCTGGTGAATCTGATAGAACTCCATTTGCTGAAAACCCTCATTACGTTACAGCTACTGGTATTGATAATAATGGAAACATTATTGTTCAAGACCCAGAAACTCGTCAACCTAATAAAGTATATAGAGCAAATGATATCTTATCTAAATCTACTGTAGCTATCAGTGCTAGATCTAAACGATACGGCTCTGGTAAAACTGTAAGATATGGTAAAGGTACTTCTTCATTGAAACCTAACAACTTCCATTTCGGTACAGGTAAATTTAGATATGGTAGAGGCGGTATATCTGCTGATAAGATGTGGGCATTGGCTAACTGGGTTGCTCCTAAGACTGGTATCGATGCAAAACTAGTATTTGCTCAATGGTATCATGAATCAGGAAACTTCTCCTCTCAATTGGCTGTGGAAAACTACAACTTCGGTGGTATGACTCAAAACGAACCAACTGGTGATCCTAAGGATAAACAACCAGATGGTGGTAACTACTATATGCACTTTGGTAATGAAGAAGAATGGGCAGAATACTATGCATGGTATTGTAATAGATGTACTACACCTCCATTGAGTGGATCTAAAGATGTAGATGACTTTGCAACTCGTCTAAAACAAAATGGATACTTTGGTGCAGATCTTACTGAATATGCAAATGCTATGCGTGGAGCTTTATCTGCTATTCCTTCTGGCAAACCAAATATGACTCTAATTGATCAATCTAAATTCGGTAAGAGAGATCCTGGTAAACCAAGTAAAGCAACTGGTGGTTCTTCCTCTGGTAGTTCTGGTTCTACTGGTTTCTTAAGCGGTATTGCTAAAGCAGTAAGTATTCTAGGTGATGCATTATCCTTTGGATCTGCTCCATCTAGCTCTGGATCTTCTGACGGTTCCAATAATGCTGTATCTGGAGATGCTGCAGCGAATGCAAAACAAATCTTCGATTTCTTAAAATCTAAAGGTTTAAATGATATTCAAGCAGCTGCTATCTGTGGTAATATCGAAGCTGAATCTGGATATAATCCTTCTTCAGTAAACTCTGGTTCTGGCGCTAAAGGCCTTTGCCAATGGTACCAAGATCGTGCTACTAAATTAGATCAATTAGCTCAATCTAAAGGTAAAAAATGGGATGACCTCTCAGTTCAATTAGAATATCTATGGTCTGAAATAGGTCCTGGTGGATATTATAACCAATTCGTTCAAGCTATGGCAAATCAATCTATTGAAGATGCTGTAGTAACTTGGGAAAAAGGCTTTGAAGTATCTGGAGATACAGCAAGCTATCCAAGACGTATTGCTTCCGCTAAAGCTATCTTGGCAGGTAAGGGTAATATTGGTTCTTCTTCTGGTAAGGGTAAACATATTAGAGCTAGATTTGGTATGGGTAACCAATTCAAATTGGATACATCCACTCCTGCTACAATCCCTGGTTTAACTATGGACCCTACTAAGAAAGTAGATATCAATAACCAATATCAACTTCCTGCTTACACTGCTAGTAATTTGGCTAAACCTCAAACTAAGAAAACTATGGCTCAAGCATTAGATGTTAAAGGTGTTAATAGCAATAATAAAAACGCAGCTTCTAAACCAGCTTCTTCTGGTACTGATTATAGTAAAGGATTCTTTGGTAGAATCAGTGGTATGGCTGAAAAGATTGCTTCTCCTTTATCTAAAATGACTAAAGCACTAGGTGCATCTATTCTAGGTACTGCTGGTAAAGTATTTGGTAATAATCTCAAATTCTTATTTGGTGATGAAAATCCATTTAGTAGTATCTTAGGTATGGATACTAAGAAAGAAGGAGGATCTAATGGCGGTGCTCAATCTGGTGGTGCTGGTTCTGTATCTACTCCTCAATCTGGTTCTGCAGCAGCTGCACTTCAAGCAGGTATGGGCAACGCTCCTATCACTTCTCCATTTGGACCTCGTGAAAGTCCTGGTGGTGTAGGCTCTTCAATGCATAACGGTATTGACTTAGGTGTTGATGAAGGAACTCCAGTTCCTGTTCCAGTAGATGGCGTTGTAGATGACGTAGGTTGTCAAGGCGGCCCTGGATCTGGTTATGGTAACTTTGTCGTTGTAAAAGACGGTAAAGGAATGTATCACTTATTTGCCCATTTGTCTCAACAATGTGTATCTAAAGGTGATAACGTTAAATCTGGTACAATAGTTGCAAAATCTGGTAACACAGGTGCAAGTACTGGTCCTCATTTACATTATACTGTAACTAGTGATCAAAACTGTGCTGGTATGGATGGTGCAGTTGACCCATGTCAATATTCTATTGACGGATTATGTTCTGGTAGTAGCGGTAAAGGTAAACATGGTTCCGTTCCAAGCACTCCTGGATTCATGAGTATATCTAAATATGGTAGAGGTAGCACTCGTATCAAAGTAGATTATACTTCCAATAGAGGTATTGATGAAGGCTCTTATGGTTTACATAACCAAATTCCTAAATCTCCAGCTTCTAGATTCGGTAGAGGCAAAACTTCTAACTTCGGTAGAGGTTTTGGTTCTATGTTTAAAAACTTAGCTTCTAATGCTTGGGGCAGTATTAAAACCTTTGGTTCTAATGCATGGGGAAATATCAAATCCTATGGTAGACAATACTTAGATAATTTGAAATCCTCCAACTTCAATCTTCCAGTTGCTAAAGTTGATGCTCCTAATGGAGTTGGACCTAATGGAATACCATATTCTGATAATGATATCAATTACTTAGTAAATACTCAAAACATGAGTAAAGAACAAGCAATTGCTGTCTTATCTAAAGATCCTAAATATACTAATGGAGCACCAGCTGGTGGTGCAGTAGGAGGAGCTGCTCAAGCTGCTTCAGTATCTACTGCTGATCCTGGTTTAGGTGCTAAGTTAGATAAACTAATTAAAGAACAAACTAAGACTAATGAATTATTATCTGCTATCGTTCAATTAGCAAATACTTTTGCTGATAAAGGTATTAAAGCTAACATAAATGCAGCGAGCATGCCTCAATCTGGAGCTACTGTTGCCACAATGGCAGCTTCTAGTGTGGGTGCGGGTGCAGGTGTAGAAGGCAACTTCAATAGAGTCGGTACGACAGATATTAGTAACTATCAATCAATTATTGACAATATGAACAGTATTGCTAATAGATAAACTATACAGGGATAGCAGAAATGCTATCCCTGACATTTTTGTAATAACCTAGTAATTAGGAGGATAAAAATGTTTGAATTATACAAAGTAAACGCTCCAGTATTAATTAAAAGCAGACCATCTGCTTCTAGTACTACTGTGAATAGTATAGATAAAGGAAAGACTATAGAAGTTGTATCTGAGGAAGATGGTTGGTTAAAAACTATCTCTGGTAGATATGTTTTAAACAGTAATAGATTGACCAAGATTGCGGATGTAGATGAAGAGATCTTAAAACAAAAAATATTTAGATTGAATCTACAAGCATTCGCTGGTTCTGATAAACAAAATAATGATGATCAAGATATCAATCTCGAAGGCACAGTAGTTAAGATTAACTCAGATGCAAAGAAAGATATCAATGGTCAAGATATTCCAGATTCTGCTAAAACTGATAACAGTACTTTTAGAGTATCTTCAGTAGATCCTAGTGGTTACGTTAATATTAAAGATAGTGATGGTAAAACTTACCGTGTTGCTTTAGGTGCATTCTCTTATAAGAATAAAGATGGCAAGTTCAAAGATGTGGATATAAACAAAGTCTCTAATGAATTGCAATATAAAGACTTTATGAATGATATCAAAGCATTTAAAGAAGGATTTACTAGTGCCTTCAATGCTATTGATAATTTTATTTCTAATATGAATAAAATGACAATCAAGAATATCAGAACTGTATTTGGTATGCCGTATCAATTCATGCCTATCTGTGATAATAGAATTGATAATACTAATAATGATGCAGCGTTTGGTAGAAAGTTTGCTCAAAAGATTGTTGGCAGAGCCCCTATTATGGTTCTACAAGCAGGTGTGGCTAATTTCCTTCAAGGTTATGAAGGAGATAAGAAAGCAAAGATTCAAAAAGAAATCGTTTCTGCTATTAGTAGTAATCATGGTGAAGTGAAAGAATCTGATGTAAATAAACTAGTAAATCAATCTGGCAGATATTATAACTTTAAAGCAACTCCAGAAGATTATTTCTTCGCCGTAAATCAAATGTGTAGATCTGTAGCATCTCTATTGAATATCAATGATGTAGAGATAGAATATGGTGCTAATGGTGAAAAGAATAAATTAGGTAACTTTGACTGGGGTTTGGCATCTCAGCATCCATTTGCTGGATATCATAGAGGGTCTGTATCTTTCTATATCAACTCAGAAACTCAAGTACAAGAATCATTCTCTAATAGTACTACACAATCTCAATTAGCTAGTAAGATTAACCAAGTATCTGATATGGCTAGAGAGGTTAATTTCTTATTAGGCGGTGCATCTGGATTAATGAATACAGCTGCTATCAAACCAGAAGCAGACTTAGAAAAAGGATCTAGTGATACAAGTAGTATGAGCGGTATTCTTGGCTCTATGTGGAAACACGTTAATACGATGATGGCTGGTGGTAAGATGTTCTTCCCAGAAATCTGGGCTGATTCATCTTTCATGAGATCTTATGATATTACCATTAAATTAGACTCTCCAGATTGCGATGTATTATCTTTATACTTAAATATATTTGTTCCACTTTGTCATATCTTAGGATTTGTTATGCCTAGATCTGCTGGTGATAATACTTATGTATCTCCATTCTTAATCCGTGCATTTTATAAATCCATGTTCCATGTAGATATGGGTATTATTACAAACTGTTCTATTCAACGTGGTGATTTACAAGGTTGGACCCAAGATGGATTACCTACTCAGGTTACAATTCAATTATCTATCAAAGACTTATATGACGTTATGTCTATGGCTACTGGTAAAGGTGATAATGATATGATTGGCAATCCAGCACAATTAGACTACCTAGCTAATATGTGTGGTATCAATATTGCAGAACCTAATATGCTTAGATATGTAAAACTATACTGGTTGACACGTCTTGGTTCTAATACTGTAAAAGATAGATTGGTTCATACTTGGTCAAGAGCATTAGGTTCTATTTATGCCGCTTGGAATAATATGGGTGGTAACCAATCTGGTAATGGTTCCATCATGTAATCCACTCTATATTTATATACTATAATTATGATATTATAGTATTTTAAATAGGATTGGAGCAGATTATGAATTCATCTTTTGTAATTGGATTTGTCTTTGGAGCAGCAGCTCTTTATATGTATTCTGACACAGTTAGAAGAAATGTAGCGATAACGAATAGAGAATTAGAATTGTTATTAGCTAATAAGAGAGAATTAGATAGATTAGTTACAGAGGCCTTGATAAGAAGAGGTATTACTTTAGATGAATATGGAAACGTAATAAGATAGAATAATGAGAGTATACTACGTTTGTAGTATACTCTTCTTTTTTTTTGTTTTTTATACAATAGGCTACTACTAAGTAATCTTGTCTTATTCCAGGAGGTGAGATAAAATAAAGACTAGGAAACAAAAAGCAAAAATCTATGAAGAGAAATACTCTGAAGTCCCAAGGGATTATCAAGAGAGACTTTCTTGGATGATCGACAAATATAAAATAAATAAATCCAAAATGGATGAAATTATTAATACTAGAAACCAAATGCTTCAGCAAATGTATTACATGCCAGAGTTGTATGTGGTAATATATGAAAATCCAGAAGGAAGTCCTAGACCTAGAGCTAGGTTTATAAAAAGTAAAGGAAATAATATCCTTTCTAATGCAAGATCAAACCCTGGGTTTATCCAAGTATATTCTATCACTGGTGCTGCTGATAGACAATTTATGAAGCAATTTAAAACTACTCAAGACTTCGATTTTTTAGAGTCTTTGATCTATACTCCTTGCCAAGTACACTACAATGCATATTTTAAAACACCTAACGTTTTTAATACTAAAGAAAAAATGTTAGCAGAGATGGGAATGATAAGACCTTTATCCAAACCTGACTTTGATAATGTGGAAAAGAAATATTCTGATATGTATAATGGTAATATATGGATAGACGATTCTATTGTTATAAGCTCAAGCTTTAATAAATATTATTCTGAGCTTCCTAGAATAGAAATAACTCTAAGGTATATGAATATGCTATATAACAAATATCAATACAAATCTATTTCTAAACGATTGGGGCAAAACGACATTAAATTCTTTGGAGAATAATTTGAATTTATTTTAAAAAGGATGGATGTTAAAGTAATGGGTAGATTGGTTAATATTGACGCCGCTGATATTTTTTCTAATAATCTTAATTTGTGCACTTCTATTAAAATCAAACTTCTTAGAAATAATATTCTAAGAGCTGATAATATAATTCCTATTTTAGATTCTTCTGACTTTTATAAGAATGGATATTTCCAATATAAAATTATTGAGGAACCATTGACTCATAGTTTTTATATTTATCTATATCCAAAAGAAGAAAACGATAATACAATATTTGGCATTATTAATAATTGTATCGGTAGTTTGATAAATACTTATGGGCATGGGGATTTAGATGCTCAGGAACTCAGATATTTATCGAATGTAAGTAACTTCGGATTCTTGTTTACTTGCTGTAAAATAGCTAAAGGTACTTATTTAATCAATATCTAAAATAGAGGGTAAGGGATTAAGTTCCCTTACCCATAAATTGTGTCAAAATGCCCATTCTAAAATTGGTTATAATTATATACTATAATAGTGAAATCCAGTAGAGGGATTTCTAGACGAGAGTCTATTTAAAGTTTATGCTTTTTTATAAGCAAGAAAGGAGTTGCAAAATGGCAACACGCAGACGCAGAAATAAAAAGGTTTCTGCAAAAGAAACAGTGCAACAACAAGAACCTGTAGTTATTGAAACTCCAGTGGAAATTGTAGAACAACCAGTTGCACAACAAGAAGCAGTTGTTATAGAACCTGTAAAAGAAGAAACAGTAGTAACACCTGTAGCAGAGGAAACGACGCAGGATTCCTCTAAAGATAAAGGCTATGTAATTGCAAAGCCAATGCTATTTACTGGTGACATTAAAGACCTTATTCCTGATGGGATGAATAATGGTTTAAACAATCCTGCGTTGGAAATCCCACAATTCCAACAACAAAATATTCAACAGCCACAACCTGTGCAACAAACAATTGCACAAGTAGAAGTTCAAAACCCACAAGCTATGGGATCTGAACAAAAGGCAGCATTAGAACAAAGTATTCAAGCTAAGAAAGAAGAGGAATCTAAAATGGTAAAACAAGAACAATTGGATCGTGTTAATGAAACTAAAATTGAAAAACAGGAGGCAGAACAAATGGAACAAGTTAACAAATTAGAAGCTTTAATTGGTGCTAAAATTGCAGAAGCAGGTAATGCTCAACAAGAAGAAAAGAGCTTGAAAGACTCTTTCGTTGAAGGTGCTGTAATCGGTATTGGTGCAGGTGTTGGTACAGTAGCTGGTATCTATGTAGCTGATAAAGCTATCGGCGCATTCGAAGAATGGCGCAATACTAAAGATGCAGCTGAAGAAACTAGCAAACTAATCGCTGGTCTTTTATAATATACAACTTTAAAGTAAAACTACTTTGATAAATTGAAAGGAGGTAGTGTATTATGCTAAAAGAACTACTAGTCGAATTAGTTGACAAACCTATCGTTGTTGATGAAAATCCTTTGATTTATCAAAGGAAACTTATGAACAGGATGTATGTAAAAAGTGTTCAAGAGAAAGCTAGAATGTCTAGAATTAGAGAAATGGCTAGTGAAGAACTATCTGATGAAGAAGTGAAAACTTCAGTAGAACATGAACTAGCAATTCTAGATGTATTACGTTCATAATAGCACAAAATTTAAGAGTAGAGTCATTACGACTCTACTCTTATTTTTTTTTATTTATTTGGATTACTTGCCAAAGTATTTCCTTCAGTACCGCTAGATGTAGATGTAGCAGTAGGTTGAGGAGGAGCTGGGGTAGCATTGTTAGTATTAACAGTCATAGTACCACCAGGAGTTTTTGCATAAGCAGGATTTGTTGGCGCAATATTAGTAACAGAGTTTTCTTCCCGAATAGATTTTTTCATATCATTGAGAAGAGAAGATAAGCTTTCTTCATTGATATTTAAAATACCCATAGTATTCAAGCATTCTAAAAAGGAATACATTACTTTTGTATCATTGATAGCTTTTTGGAAATCTAATCTACCAGCCATACCTACAGAGTAAGATTCTTTAATAGCTTGGTTTCTATGAATAGTTTCTAAAGTATTTTTGCTTAAGATACTAAATACAGAAGTAGCTTCTTCACGGAAAGCACGTTGTTTACCACGAACCATAGCCATTGCTTGTTCTTGAACTTGATCACCATATTTAGGATCTAATTCAGAATTTGGGTCACCATTGAAATCTTGGAAGCTAGGGTCATTAGGATCGATAGTATCTTTTAAAGATGCTACCTTTTCTTTTGCCTTTTCATATACTTTCTTGATTTCTTCTTTTTGTTTTTTGTTTTGATCGATGAAATCATTAACAGCATCTTCTACACGAGAAGTAATCATTTTAGTGATATCTTTTGGAATGATGCTCTTTGTATCAAATACAAAGTTTTTAATTGTATCATCTTCGATTTCGAACATTTCTGCTTCAGGAATACCTTCTTGAGCAATTTCTTTAGCTTCATTCATCATAGCAGTATGATAACCTTTAATAGCTTCATACCATTCATTTAAATAGCAGCTTTTGTCTTTGAAGGATTCGATCAATTTGAAAGCACCATGTTCTTGGACAAAGTTTCTTACCAAAGCTTTACCAAGTTTTCTTTCATGGGAATTGCAGAACTGTTCTTTTAAAACAGGTTTCAACATACCTTGATACAAGCAGCATTCTACTAATTTAGTATTTACAGCTTCAGAGAATTTGCTTACAAGATCTTTATCAAGTTTAGCTTTGTCTTGTGCTTTAGTGTATTTTTTATATAAATCAGAATTATCTAATAGATCTTTATCTGTATCAGGATAAAGGTTAATAGATTCTTCTTTAAGAGCTTGTTGTTCTAAGTTACGTTTAATCAACTCAGCTGTGCTCATAGGAGCTCTTTTAAACATAGTTTCTATTTCCTCCTGCTAGCATTCATTACTAATATACAAGCTTGCTAAAAATTCATCGAATGTATTAGCAACCTTAATAACTTCATCAGAATCTAAATAGTACAAATGAACTGCACCTTTAGAATCTGCACACAATAATGCATCATTAATTGTAGAAGCGATAGGATATAAGTCATATTCTTCAAAAGGAGAAGTACCTTCTACATTATTTTCACCATTGCAGAAATATTTATATAGATTATAAGCATTTTCCTTAGAAGTTAAGTTCATAGGATTGCCAAAATCTAAGAAATATTTAAATTGAATACCTTTGTGCTCTTTAGCATCAAATTTATTCTTGCTATATGGAGAATAGTTATAATGAGCAATGATATAAGAAACAATGTTCTTAGGAATTTTGAATTGATAGTCAGCTAGAGAATCCATAATATCTTTTTTCATTTCAGCAGTCACTTCAGGACCTTGAAGCATCCAATCGATATTAAATTCATCTTTTTCTAATGCTGTCTTTTCTGGTTTTCTACCAAGTACTAACATATCTGATTACCTCCTTAGAATAAAGGACCATCAGATGCATCAGCAGGGTTTGTTTCTACATCATCAATGCGATATTTTTTATTATCTTTCTTGATTTCTTTATCTGCTTTATTTTCAGCAGTCTTAGCTTCTACAGCTAATTTATCTGCAATTTGACGGAAAGTTCTAGCAACTTGAAGTTGTTTACGAATTACAGATTTTCTATCAGCATCAGTAGTGATATTAGGATTATCTTTTAATTCGTTAGCATTCATTTCTAACAAGTCTGCTTGAATGTCGAAGTATACAGATACACGTTGACGAGCAGCAAAGAAGTAGTATACTAAGTCTTTAACCAAAGGAATCAATGCAATGATTACAGGAACAGCAATCAAGAGGCCTTTAACCAATACAAGACCACCAACACCGAATAAGTTTTGAGTTCTGTTTTTGATTAATGGACGAATTGCATTTTCAATATCATTTGTTCTGCAAGCTTCATTGAATTTAACAAGGTTTTCATAAAGCAAATGTTCTTTTACTTTAGCAACACCAGTTTTATCCATTACAATAGTAAGACCATCATTTTTAGGATCTTTAACGTATTCAATACAGCAAGCAATCATATAAGATAAAGAACCAATTACTGCAAGAGTAACAGATTCATAGATCATGATACCAAAATCTACTTTAGCCATATAAGCTTGAACAAATACATCAGAATTGTCTTCCAAGTTATCAATAGCATTTTCAATAACTTTTACAGGAGTTGTATCTTCTTTATATTGTTCAAAGATGCTAGTAAGTGTTTTAGCACATTCTTTCAATTGATTATATTTAGGAAGGCGAGTAATATCACCACGAGATTTAGGGATATCACCTTTTTCAACATCATCAATTTTAGCTACAATCATTTGATATAATTTATTTGTAAGGGAAAGCAATACAGTATTTTGTTCTGCTTCATCTAAATTATATAAACGTGTATTTGTTTTGTAGTCAGTGATATCCATATATTCACTAACGATTTGTTTAAATTCTTTTGTCATAACTTCTTCTCCAACTGCACGTTTATTAGGATTATTATTCATTTGATTAGCGGGATTAGCAATATTATTGCTAGGATTACTGTTCGTATTAGTTGGAGCACTAGGTTTAACCATATTAACAGTAGAGGCTACATTGCCAGCAGGGTTAATTGGTTTTGGATTAGCATCTCCTTCGCCATCATCAAAATTGATATTGGCAGGTTTTGTTTCTTTTGGTGGAATATTATTCACAGTACCATTAGATCTTGGAGGATTCATACTGTTTGGAGTATTAACAGTACTTGACATATCATCTTCGTTAAAAGGTCTAATGCCAGCTTGATAAGTAATCATTCTAACTATCGTCCTTTCACTAATGTATTAATCATTTTCTTATACTCACCAGCACCTTGTTCTCTTTCAAGACTCATGAAAGAGATAGTTTCAAAGTTCTTAGTACCATCATCGTATAAGAAATCTACCTTTTCATTTACTTCATCAATAACAGCAACCCCAATGAAGTTATAACCTTTCATAACAGAAAGCATAGTAGATGCTTTAGAAAGATCTAAACGGTGATGTTGTTTAATGATTTCTACTTCTGCTTTAGAAATTACTAGCATTGTAATAGCAGCACAAGCAGCATTATCAGCACGAGCAGTTGTATTCATCTTAGCACGGTTAGCACGGATTTCCAACATTTTCCAAATACGAGAGTTAGAACCTTTATTAGATTTAGCAACAGCATCAATCTTAGCACGATCTACTGCAAATAAGAAATCACGGAAGAATTGGATCTCGCCAGTAGTAGCACGAATGAAGTTCAATAAACCACGACGATCAGTATTTTTCAATACTAAACGATTCATCATTTCAGAAGAAGAAATGTAATGGATAACACATTTAACACCGATTACTGCAGTATTAACAATTTCATTATCACGACCATCAGCTTGAGTTACAAAGTTAATAATCATTAAGCTAGGAGTAGCTTCATTGGCTTTCTTAATATCAGTAGTAAGAATTTGTTTAGTAATGATATCAGCTTTATCTTTAAGAGTAGCATTCTTATCTTTAATAGTAGCTGCTTTTTCTCTTGGGCTAATAGGATTTCTACGAACAGTAGTAGTTCTTCTATGATGAATAGGATTGCCATCATTACCAACAGTTTCCCATTCTCTAGATTTTGTACTATCTGTTGTAGTATAAGTATCATCATTAGCTTCAGAGATTTGAGTTGCTTTGTAATCACCAAATACAGTTTTAACTTTGTAATTATTCAAAGCTACTGGATTTAGATTCTCAGCAAGAACTTTAACATAGTCTTCATTGTATGCTAAGTCTTCTAATACAGCTTTTGTAGCTTCAGTAATACGAGCATTAGCCAAAGCTGTTGTTTGTACTTCTTCATCTAATTTGTTTGCAAAGTCGATTACATCATCTACAGTCATATCGCTAAGATCTAGAGAAGATGTAATATTGTTGTGGAACTTTTTCAAATAAGATTGAGCACTTTTAGCATCTGTAATTTGACTAGCTGCAAATAACATTTGGAACATAGCTACATATTTACGTTCAGCAGCTTTAGCAATCATTTGTGCTTGTTCTACAGATACAGATTCACTGACAAGGACAGGGAATACAGCTGTCAAACCTTTTGCTTCTTTAGCAATGTTTGAATTCATTTTAAAACCTGTAGTATCATTTGTACCTTTTACAGTACCTGTAATACCATGTTTTAATTCATCAAAGTCTAGATCCATTAAGGATAAGACTTTTTTCAAAGGACCCATATCCATTTCAGATAATAGAGTATTATATTCATGCATGAAATATTTCCTCCTGAAAAATATAAAGAGTAATTATATCGATATAATTATCACTGAAGATAATTACGATAATGTCATAGGATTAGCTCATTACAGCCTTGATTAAATACTAGGCTCTCCGACATATGTATAATAAATTTTGTAATTTTTTTGTTTAGGTGGTGAGACAGTGGCCAATAATCCTAGAGATTATATTGAAATAGTACGAGATGATGAATATAGAGAAAAGATTGATTCAACAGCTGACGATGCTACAATGCATATGTGGGGTCGTGCTAATGATGATAATGAAGATATAGTAAAATTGAAATCAGATGTACTATCTCATGAATCTGAGATGAGAAGGACTATGAGGGCAAATGGTATTTATGAACCAGATGATCTCAAGTATTGGACTACATTCTACAGACTCCCAAGAATAGATCCATTTAATCATGTTCAAGGGGCTAGAGAATATGTATTCTTTACCAAACCAGACCTTCCAATATTAAGATATAATGATGGCAGTCCAGATGATAAATCTAAATCAGGTTGGTTATCTAATGAGGCTAGTCAAATTCCATATTTTAATTGGCTATATTCTCATGGCTATCTATATACAGTTTTAGAAAATCTATGCTATGGTGCATCAGATGGTAGCTCTGGTAGGTCTTGTCCATTTGTTAGAATTCTTAGTAATAGAAAGACTTCTAATATTGATATTCCAGATATTGCTGTAGATGAATTAGAAACTGCTCAAAATATGTTTGGGTCTAGAATCTTATATCCTAAATCATCTATCAGTTCTGATGAAAACATTGACTTTAGTGTAGAATTTGAAGATACAAGATATTTAGAAATTTATAACTATTTCAAAACTTACGATATAGCTCGTCAGTTATCTTGGTTAGGATTACTACCTCCTAAGAAATCTTATATTATTAATAAGATACTATATTCTCATATGAGTGTATTTAGATTCTTAGTAGATGATGATGGAGAAACTATTATTCACTTCTCCAAATTCACTGGTGTATTCCCTAAATCTATTTCAAGATCTTCATTTAGTGAAATTCCTCAATCTGGACCATTAAAGGTTACTATTGGTTTTAAACTAAGTGGATTCTTTGAAGATATGGAACCAAATATCTTAAGTGACTTTAACTCTCTTGTTTCTTTATGGAAAAAAGGAAGTACTACAGCAGCCCCTCCAAATAATGAATCCCCTTTATGGGATGATTATATTGGAATGCCTTCTGGTGAGAATGTAGATTATCCTTATATCGAATTCCCTAAAGAAGCTGATTGGAGAGGTTATAAATTACCATTATTAAAATGGGGTACAGATGAAGCTAGATCTGTTCCTAGATATGCTGGTGATAGTGATACATTAGATCCTATAAATATTAGAAGAGGAGTAAATGTAAAACCACCATCTTCAAATTAATAAAATGAATATATAGACAGGAGAAGACATGGCATACTATACTACGAATATACTTAGTACCGATATCTATAAAGTGACAGACTTTATAGAAGGTCTTAAAGCTAAGTATATTGATATACCAGAGGATACTCTAGTATTAGGTGTTTATGGTTATCTATCTTCAATCTTTGGTAACTTAGCAGAAAATACTGCTATTATGGCTTCTGAATATTCTATGGAAGCTATTCCTACAAAAGCAAAGTATGAAAGAAACGTAATTTCTCATGCATTGGCTTTAGGTATTAATAGTATTACAGCAAAGCCTGCTCAGATTGAAGTAACCATCAACTTACCAGAATCTCAAATGGTTGCCAATATGAAGAATAACAAATTCGTTATTGATAAAGAATATGTATTCTATATTGGCGAAACTACAAAATATCCATATGTATTAGACTATGATATCATAGTCACACGTCACCATCTTCCTACTGGTGAGGTTGTATATACTGCAGCATATGAATTAACAGATACAAACAAACTATCTTCTGTTACTAATCCATATTTACCATATCTTGGAGCTGTGAATATCTCTGGCGATAGAATGATCTCTATTAAGACTACTATCAGACAGGTTACTCATACTCAAATCTATAAAAAGATTATTGTAAATAACCCATTAGAAACTAAGATCTTAAACTTTACATTTGAAGATCAATTAGCATATTTCTATGTAATGGTTTCAGAAGAACAAGATGATGGTACTTATAAAGAAGCTGTATATTATGAACCAATTTACGATGGCTTATATGACTATACTACAGATTCTAATAAGAACTTCATCAACTACATGTATCTAGATGAAAAGACAATCCGTTTAAGATTCAATAGAGAAAACCAACCAAGAAGAAATGCTGAAATTACAGTTCATGTATTCACAACTCTTGGTAGTAAATGTAATTTCAAACTAAATCAATATCAAGAATTGATGTCTTATAAATCTGATAAGTATCCATATATGGGTATGTATTTAGTTCTTATGAGCGCATCAGATTCTCAATATGGTGATGACAAACTTACTATTGATGAATTAAAACAAGCAATTCCTGCCGAAGCATTATCCAGAGGATCTATTTCCACTTACACAGATTTAGATAACTTCTTTAACTCTCTTCAAAGAGACGATTGCCGTTTGTATTTATTAAGAAAAGTTCATAACCAAATTGAAAGATTGTATTATGTGTATCTTATGATGAAAGATGGGGATAATATAGTTCCTACTAATACAATCACTACAGATCTTGATGCGGATGTATTCTCTAATAATAATAAGAATAATATGATCATCAGACCAGGTGCTAAGTTCTATGCAGATCCAGTTACTGGAACTATAAAGAATGTAACAGCTGACGATGAAGCTACTATTAATAGTATGGATGATAATGGGTTCTTATATATGAATCCATATTTGATGTGTATTAATAAAAGTCCATTCTATGTATCATATTATTTGACTCTAGTAAATTACTACAGATCTCTATATTTTGAATATGTAAATAATTCATCTCTTATTCAATTCGTAGCAACTACAGTTCATGCTCATAGAGAATATTATGATGATTATGATACATTCAAGATTGATATGACTTGCTATCAATCTATCGGTACTGACTTTCAATTGGTTAAATATGAAGAAGATGGTGTTACCATTGCTGAATTGAATTTCAAAGTATATGCTGTCTTATATAGAACTGATAGTGAAGGAAATGAGTACCCATTCAAATATCTAGAATCCAATCTATTAAGTTATAACCAAAATGGATATCAATATGATCTCCAATTCAAGTTTAAACTTAATGATATTATTTCCTCTAAAGATACTTATATCTATTCACCAAGTGGTATGCATAATATCAAGAATGGTAAAGATTTAGGTACTTACTTACCAACAAACGTAAAAGTTAAATTCTTCTTTGTTGCTAAAGAAGACAAAGAGTATGGTAAGAATTATGAAATTAATAAAAAGAAAGGAAATCTAGATGATATAATTCCAGGCTTAGATGGATGGAGTTTATTAAACGTATATTCTGCTGGTGATGCTGGTTTGGATATCTTCTATGATTACAGCGACTTCAATAACTCTTATATTGCTTTAAGCAAAGATGAAGAAGCTGGTACTTATGGATATAGAATTCATAAAATGCCTGTAGTAAGATATACTTATCTCAATTCTAATGAAAGAATTAATAAGCTAGTGGAAATGATTGATGAACGTAGATTATATATTCAACAAGCTACATTCTTACTAGAAGATTCCTTTGGTATTGATTATAAATTCTTTAATACTTATGGACCCTCTAAAATGTACAACATCGATAAAGAATCTAATATTGATAAGATTAATCTTTCTCTTAAATTTGAAATCAAGTTCCAATCTAAAGAAGAAGCTTCTTCTGTATTGGATGATATTACAAATTCGATTAAAGAATATATTGAAGATATGAACAACCTTACAGATCTTCATATGCCTAACCTTATCACTTATATTACAAATATCTATCGTGAACAAATTGTATATATTAAATTTATCGGTTTGAATAACTATGAATCGCTACATCAATCCATCTATAAAAATCCTCAATTAGAAGATAATTATTTTAAAGAAACTCAAACTGTACCAGAGTTTATTAATGTAAATACTCTAAGAGATGATAAACCTGATATTACATATAAGATCGTTGAGTAGATATTATGAATAATATTAATAAAAAAGAGAGATTAGAAAGAAAGGGTTCTATCTCTCTTTCTTTTAAATTCGATTTGCAATTATTTGCAGATACAGAGACCCTTTCTGGTGACCCATATTTGCCTGATCATAAAGCCCAGAATTATTTTATTGATGACGATACAATTCCAGAAGTAAGTACTAGTAGAACTAGACGTACTAACCCATATACTATTTCTCATATAGATAGAAAATATAAATCATGGGCTACATATATGATGAATATTAAACTAACAGACTTGAATTATTGGTTTAGTAGAATGGGTATAACTGTAATACAAGGTATTCAAGATTGGCCAGGTGATGGTCCTAGAAATGATAGATGGAAGTTTAGTCCACTATATTTCCAAGATCAGACTGGCAGATCAGTATTGTCTGCTGAAAATCAAAATAAAGTAATGCATTATTTTGATAATATAGTATATGTATCATCTGCAGATTATTTTGCTGATGAGTTAAATCTACAATCAAAAGGTGCTACTCGGAGTAATAAAAGCTTTATATCTTTAGCTACTATTGAGAGAATTGTAAAAAATATGAACTTTATGTCTTGTACTTCTATGCAAGGTATGTTCTTTGGAACTGGTGGTGGAATACGTGGATTACAACCAGTTATAGAGCAAACCCTAACATTTGAGAACTTTACTTTCACAAATGGCTCAAGACCTAATATGGATCACATGTTTGAACAGTCTGCATTTAAAGGACTTGTTATCAAATCTAATTTTGTTCCAGGTAGTATGGATTACTTCTTGAAAGATTGTAAGTATTTAGAAACAGTAGATTTAACAAGCGTTGCTACTAATATGATAGCATTAACAAAACTAAGAGAGACCTTTGCTGGTTGTACTAGATTAAAAGAAGTAAAAGGTACTATCCATTTAGATGGATTGGTATGGAATGGTCTTGATAATAATAATAATGAAACTACATTTAATACATTTAAAGATTGTACTGCTTTAGAAAAACCAGTAAAATTTACAGGATTTAATTTATCTACTTTCTGTAGAGGTAATAGAACCCTCTATGATTATTATTGGAATAAGTATAAAAATGCTGGAGGGGTTAATCAGGTACAAGCTGCTATAATATCAGAAATTTTAAATATTCCAGTTTCTAAAGTAAGCGTTCAATAATATATTTCATATATCAGATGACATCTTATTGAGGCATTGTTTTAGCCCTTTAGAAATAAGATGTGATAACACTTATATAATATTTTGAAAAGAAAGGAGGAGTGCATTCATGGCAGCTCCAAGTATCACTATTATGGACGAATCTGATAGATCTGTCACTAACTGGGACGCTGGTGTCGTTCAAGCTAGTAATGAATCTGCTGTTTTCTCTATATATGTATGGAACAATCGCAATGGCTCTACCGCTATCTCTGATTTAAAAGATGTAACTATTACTGCCCTTGATATTGACGGTTCTTCCAATGGTGAATTAGTTGCTGGTAAATGGGTTCGTGTAAACGTTCCTAAAGTTGATGGCAATGTTACTACATGGACACCTGTTGGTGGTTCTGATGGTAAACACCTTCAAGCTGAAGCAATTACTACAGCTAGTGATTTCACTATCAAAGGAACAGTTAATGATGGTAATAAAAATACTACATCATCTAAACAAAACTACTGTAAAGTGAATTTGAAAGTTGTTGTACCTGTAAATGCTACACCTGGTACTAAAACTTACAAAATTCGTGTTAATGGTTATTATGTATAATAGGAGGTAAATTACATGCCTGCAAATTTGGGTCCAGTAATTACATTATATAATGAAGCCAATACAAGCCCAGTAGACACTTGGTCTGTTGGTACTGTAAAAGCTCAAGAACCTTCTACTCCATTAGTAGTTAATATCTGGAACAACCGTGGTAATGATACTGAAGATCATTCTGACCTTCGTGAATGTACTCTTACTGTTTTAGATGCTAATGGTAATACAGCAAATGAAGATGTAGCTCGTGACAAATGGATCGAAACTAAACTTGCTGCTGATTCCGATTGGTTGAAAATCGGTGGCTCTGGTTCTAGCTTCGTATCTAAAAAGGTTACGGCTAATACAGCATCTGCTGGTGAAGGCATTTTAAAAGGTACTATGAATAATGGTCGTGTGGAAACAAGTGGTACAAATGTTGCTACTGTATCTTTCCGCGTAAATGCACCTATCAATAGTACTCCTGGTAACAAGACCTTTAAAATCCGTTTAACTGGTTATTACACCTAATAGGAATCAACCCCATCCCATTAAATTGGGATGGGGAATTCCTGTGTTTAAAACAAAAAAAAGAATAAGCTTGAGGAATCTTGCTTATTCTTTTTTAGAGTCTGAAGCATTGGTATATTTACCAAATGCAAATATCAGCCTCAGATTCTGGATCCAAACCTAATGTAGGTTTGAATGGATTGATGTACAAACCGCAAGCAGTATTCATCTTCTTAAACACCTCCTCTCACTTTATTTTATCCTCCTTAAGGTGTTCATAAATATAGTATATAACTGAAATAATATAGAATTTCAGAATAGAGAATTTTATCTCTGATACTATATGTGAAAATAAAAAAAAATAAAGGAAAGCGTGCACTCAATCCTTTATTTTTTATGGTGTCGAATGTTCCGTATTATACGACCCACCATTAGACGTATCTCTAGTCTTTAGTATAATACGCTCCATGCATCCAGGGAAATCATGGAGATTCATTTTCTACTAATATGCATAACCCTGTCTCTATTCGGCATATTAGTATTGTACCAGTAGATTTCTTTCTCTGACCTTAATATTAAAATCTACTGGATTATCAAATACTATTAAGGCCTGGCTCTAGAGTAAGGGCTCTCTAGAGACTTGATAAATGTTTCGATAATAATATATATGCCCTTAACTTACTATATACTATTATCACCATTATAGCATATAACTGAAATAATACACTTTTACAATTAATGATTCCAAATACTAATTATTAATAGAATAATTATTTAATAAAGGAGACAGCAATGTTCGAACGAGTAAGTAAAAAAGAATGGTTAAGAGCTTTGGAAGATTTAAAAACTAATAATCCAGGATTATGGAATTATGTATATGCTAAAGATATTAAAGATGAAGACTATGATATCAATACAGTAGAACTTCCTAGAAGATCTACACCTTTCTCTGCAGGTTATGATTTCTATTCTCCATTTGAGATCAATGCAATTCCTGGTTTAAGATATCTAGTGCCTACAGGTATCAAATGCAGACTAACCAATATAAGAGGTGCTAATGCTGTAGTATTGGAAAACTTATTACTAAAGATTTACCCTAGATCCTCTTATGGTATGAAGTATGGATTTAAATTTGCAAATACGACAGGAATTATAGATTCAGATTTTTACGGTAATGAAACTAATGAAGGTCATATCTATATCGATTTCTCTGTAGAAAATCCTATTAGCATTAAAAAAGGTGATAAATTCTGCCAAGGTATTATAGAAAACTTCTATATCTTCAAAGATGAAATTGAACCTTTAAATAAAAAAAGAACTGGTGGTATGGGTTCCACTGGTAAATAGATATGGGTTACATTAAGTAATCCTAATTTATTATATGAAGAGGTGATATTACAATGGATGAAAAACAAGCTTTGCTTAAAAAAATAAAGGATGTTTATGCAGCTCCTACTACTAATCCTGCAAACTTCCAAAAGATTCAAGCTTTCTATCAAGAAGTAAAGAAAGCTGAAGAGATCACAAACGATATGCGTTTGACTGCTCATAATATGGCTCATGGTTTATTTATAGACTAAGACAAAATATATCCCGTATACTCATTACGAGTATACGGGAATTTATGTGTTTAGATATTAAGTAATACAAATTTATTTTCTACTGGTTTAGATTGTTCTAGTTTGATATCTTCTTCTTCATAATATCTAATCTCATCATCTTTCCAAGATTGCATACAAATCTTTCCTTCAAAGTCTGTATTCTTCATAGTAATAGTTGTTTTTAGTTCCATAGGTTGACCTACAGGAACATCTAAGATTACTTGGAAAGAAAAGTGTTCAGTTTCACAGCTATATCCAATGAAATGGTTAGTAACCGTACCAGGAATAGCTTGAGCGACACCAGGGACTGGAATATAATCAAAAGCTGCTTTCTTATATTGAACTACGTTATGATAATCTGCTTCGTCATTTTCTGTAAGACGTAGATATACGTTAATATCTTCATCAGATTCTACAAAGAGTTTAATTTTTCTATCAGCAATATTGATAATGCCATCTTTAGTATTGAAGTAGATCTTAGATCCATTTCCAATAAGACCAAATTCTTTAATTTCTTCTTTTCGTTCATCTACTTCTTTATTGTAGTTATTATTTACACCTTCATTAGTGAATTCATAACAAGTGGTATCGTCTTCTCTGTTTACAAACCATACAAACATTTGAGATGGTACAGGAGATAGATTATGGGATAAGAAATCGTTGCTGGTAAGATTCATTTTTATTCCTCCTAAGTAAGTTGTGTATAAAAAATAAAAGATACCAGGTGAATGGGTTTGGTCCCATTCACCATAATATCTTTTGTTGTAGAGAATTTAAGAGCGGAAAATATAAGCAGTAATCAACCTAACCATGTATCCGTACAGTAATAACTACTGATTGTTTATTATTGAGGTTTTCAGTGTATTTGTGATTGTTATGTGTATGTGTTTGTATTAGAGTTGTACCCAAAGTAATAATGTTGTGCTTATAACTATGGGCGCACATGAGTCTTCATTGATTCTTGAAGGAGTGAAAGTCTTTAAGGTGGAAAAGACGCAACAAGAATCCCACGTTTTTGAGATAAGTATGAATTTGATTATGCTTATATTTTCCTACTAATTAGTCTAAGTTATATTAATTCTTAAATTCGTTTTTGTAACTATCTTCTTCTCTTATAAACTCAGCCACTATTTTTCTTTGATGAGGTTCTGGAGTATTTGTAAATTCTCTAACTTCTGTTTTAAATTCTCTAATAGTTTCATTAATAGGGAAATTGATATTATCAGGAATTCTATTTAAGATATCATTAACTACTCTATCTTTGAAACTCTTTACCCTTTCCTCCACCTCTGGGAATATTTCTTGTTTTGCTATATTATAAATAGCTTTTCCAAATTCTGCGATTTCGTTTTGCATTTCGTTTTTCTCCTTATCTAAAAACTATGTAGATATATCTCTACCATTATTATAGTATATAGCTGTAAACTGGCTTAAACTCTAGTAACATAAAGTAATGGCTTATTCTATTAGCACTCTAGACGGCCAGAGTGTCAGTAGGTAATCCATTATTTAACGCGATGACGATGTTGCTATTGTTAAAGTTGTTTAAATTTTTAAATTGCCTCTTTGTTTTAATATGTACTTTGTTTTTCTTTTTTCGTTGCTAAGATTGTTTCATTTTTGAATGTGCCTTTCTTTTCTTGGGCACATCCTCCTAAGCGAATATAAATATATTTATTTACATAAACACACGTTCGAAAAATTACCCCTAGAGCTACCACGGCTCTAGGGGTCTCCTTGTGTGTAATTATCGTTTAGCTAATTTGTATTCATAAACAATCAATGCAACGAATAGTCTAAAATAAATATCCATAATATCATCGAATCTTACTTCATCTGTAGATCCAGTGAAATTAGTATTGCCAATAATACTTTCAAGTTCTTGTAGATCGCTGAAATTGAAATCTACATCTTTTAATCTATATCTATTATCAGGTTGTGGAAGAGATCCAGCACTGATAATCTTTTCAAATGTTTCAGTCATAACGCCTACAGGTACAGTACCACCTGCAGCTCCTGGATGACCGCCACCATTGAAATATTTATTACTCAATTTACCTAAAGGAACAAGTTCTTTGATTTCTTCATTATCGGTATAGAATGAGAAAGAAAGTTTAGATCTATTGTCAACAAATCTAGCAATGATTTTGATATCTTCTCTATTTTCTTCAAATCGTTGAGAGAACCCAAATCCATTTAAGCAATGGAATTCTAAGTTAGTATTCTTATCATTTACTTTATATTCGTATACAGGGTCAGCAACTCTAAGTGCTCTCATTTTTAATTGGAATAAAGTATATAGTTTATAACCATTAGTCAAGATTTCTTCCACATCTGGAGTGATGAATGGTTTATTATCTTCATCATCATAATAGTAGTTTCCTCTCCAGATATTTTGCCAAGTATTGCAATATGGTTCTAATGTTTTAATATCATTATACCATTGGTTTAACCATAGTGCTGGTTGATAAGCTTGTGGATATTTTACATCTTGTTTCAAATCATATATAGAGATCAATCCAACCAATGGAGCTTTAGATTTATAGACTTCTAATACTTCATTAGCATTATTATCTAATTTATATTGCTCTTGAGCCATATCAAAGTTTTCAAGCATTTCCAATACCGAATCTACTGTATCTTTAGAATTGACTGCTTTGATAGAATTATATAACCAAGCATAAGTTAACCAACAACCACATTCTCTTGTATCTAGAATATAAGTAAAGTTATTATATTGATTACAAAGAGAAATTGGATTTTGATATAAAGAAGTAATATGATGATCAATCCATACTACTTTATCATAGTATTTAAGAATTTCTTCTAATTGATTATTCTTAAGAGATAGATCTAGGACAAAAGCAATATTCTTTTTCTTTTCATATGTAGGATTTTCAACCATACGTTCTATCTCATCAGAGATAAATGTCCCATTGTAGTTATATCTAATAAAACGAATAGAGGTTTGATTGTTAAATCTAATTAATTGATTAATCAAAGACCCAGAGGAATCCCCATCTAAATCTGTATGGTGGAATACAGTAATATTACAACGATTTTCAGGAGTAAGATTTACATACATCTTAAGATTTTTTAAAGTATCAGAATCAATAACTTCTGTAAAGTCTTTATCAAAATGGAATAAAGCTACAGGTTCGCCATTAGTATCTTTAATCCGATATTCATTGTACCCATTATAAGTGATAAGATTTTCTTTATTAGAATATTCTTTTCTAATATTATCTGCATAATTTTGAATATAATCAAAATTACCAATAGTACTTTTGAATGATTCTTCCATATATTCTTCTGGATTAAAACAATTACTGATATCGTACATTCTAACACATCCTCCTATTAAAATTTAAAGTAAAAAATATAGAGTGCCCATTATGAGCACTCTATAATATCTTGGGAATATTCCCTAGAATTCATATTGGGAAATGTCGATATCTTTGATCAATGTGAATTTATCATCATTGACTTGTCGCATTTCTTCAATTTCTCTTGTGATGTCTTCAGTAGTATATCTCAATAATTTTCTATTACGAGGATCTAATGTAGACTCACCAATTTCAATATCATTTAAGGAACCCAAACCTTTTGCACGTTCGATATTCTTAGGTTCAGATTTTCTAAATGTACTAATCAATTGGTATAAACCAATCTTATGACCATTTAAGATATATCGTTTTTCAGATTTATCTAAATAGCCAATCAATACAGCACAAGCATTTAGTAATTGTTCATTAAAGATGATTGTATGTTCTCTATCGCCATTAATACCATTTACAAGGCCATTGAGTAATACAACATCTCCTTTTTTCTCAATCTTGAGATATTTGTATTTCTTACTAATTAATTTCTTGAATTCACTGAACTTATTGAATGCTTCGTTTCTTAGTAGTAATAAATCTTCTAATAAGATTGGATCAATCATATAGTTATTGGCAATGCGTTCGACATAAAAATCATAGTTGTTATTATTGATAATAAGTGAAGAGATCTCACTCTTAGTGAATTCTTTCTTCGTCTTTTGATGTACAACTTTATTAGCCTTTACGAACTCATCCCTCACATATTGAGTGAAGTCATCTTTATCAATGAAATACTTCCATTTCTTAGTACCCTTATCTACATGATACAATGGGGATAATACAGCATATACTCTTCCTTCTTCAATCAAAGGACGGCAGTATACTAATAAGAACTTAAGGATTAATGTTCTAATATGGAAACCATCATAATCGGCATCGGCTAGGATAATAACTTTATCATATTTACAATTGGAAATATCAAAATTCTTACCATATCCACAACCTAAGATAGCTAGAATAGATTGAACTTCTTCATTCTTTAAGAACTCTTCTCTAGATTTAGAGAATGCATTTGGCATCTTACCACGAATTGGAAAGATCGCTTGATATTCATTACGAGAAGTTTGACATGGAGAAGCAGCTGATAACCCTTCTACAATAAACAACTCTAAATGATCTTTCTTCTCTGCTTTTACAAATCCCTTAGGAGTACCAGAGATTGTATTCGTTTTATACTTCTTAGAGATATTAATCTTTTCTTTATCTGCTTTAGTACGAGCAGTTGCTACGTCTTTTAAGAAGTTACATAACTTTTGCAAATCATCTGGATTCTTCTTAGACCAATCTTGAAGAGCTTTGAAAGTTATATCTCTAACGAATGGAGTTAACTCTTCTGTCTTACAAACATTCTTTGCTTGACCATCAAACATAACGTCCATATGTGCAGCTGCAACAATACCAACCAAACCAGTTAATACGTCAGTATTATTAACTTCTAATTTCTTTTTGCTATTGGCTAAGAATATCTTATTCATATAACCTTTAAAGAAATCACATACACCTTTAAAGTAACCAATAGATGGAGTAGATAATTGTGTATTTACTGGAGAAGTATTTGCAAATGTCATTACATCTGGACCAGCATTTACATTGGCTACATAAGTCATAGCAACTTCTACTTTCATTCTACCAGTATCATATCCAAAGATGATTGGCTTGATCATAGGTTTATCAGTTTTATTGATAAGATATGTAAGAACGCCATCTTTGTTTACTAGATGATCTTTAAATATAGTACCATCTTTAAGATAACCAGTATAGAATACTTCAGCACCTGGTTTTAATAAAGGTACAATATTAGATACTAGACGATAGATATCTTTACTAGTCAAAGTAATTCTACCCATAATAGAAAAGTCTGGTTCAAAATCTACTACAGTACCTTGAGCTCCTGCTGGATATTTGATTTCTTTAGGCATAAAGATTTCTTTACCATCAGGACCTTTCTTACCAGTACCATATTTCTTTAAAGGTTCGCCTTCAGAGAATTCTATTTGATAAGCTTTACCTAATCGATAAGTAGTTACTGTAAATCTAGAAGATACTGCATTAGTACATTTAGAACCTACACCATGCAAACCAGATGGATATTCACCTTCGTGTTTTTCATAGTTTGTAGAAGTATGCTCTCTACTAAATACACGAACAATATCTTCTGCTGGAATACCACGACCATTATCCATTACAACGGTTCTAAGACTATCTTCATAGAATTCAATCCATACTTTGTCACATGGTGAAACACGTCTATTCAATTCATCTGTAGCATTTTGGAATACTTCTCGAATCGCATTCAACTGACCTTCATTACCAGTGGAAGATAGATATTGGCCTGGATTCTTTCGTACTGACTTAGCAAAAGATTCTAGACTTTTAATCTTTTTAGAATAGTCTTTGATATTAGCTGTCATCTCTTTTGAGAGATGAGAATTATTTGGAATCTTCATTCCATTTCTCCTTTCATTCTATAATTAAGAATACTATCTTGTTATATATAGCTTCCATAATTATAGTATACAATTACCATAGCATTTACCTAGTATGGACGTACAGCAGCTACTGCATAAGTTACTATATTTTGTATATCTTCAGATTCTTTTAAGTCATTAATGAACTCTACATAGGATGGCAATTTAAATCTTTTATTCTTAACACCGCCATCATAGTATTCATGAGTATAACGTTTAATGATAAAATCATATACCTTTCTTAATTGAGTATATACTATACCAGCATCTTCTGCAACTAAGGATATCATTAAATCTATTTCATGAGGAGTATATTCTAATAATGAAATAAAATATCCATCTTCATTAAAATGGGATTTATCATCTTGTGGAAAAACAGATGCTAAAATAATAGCATGGATTAATGTTTCTCTATAAGAATGCTGAGTTTTAAATTTAGCAACTTGTTGTTTTATTTCTAGAAACAATTCTGAAGTGGTCATACTAGTGGTACTAACCTTATTGGTGTTTAAGTCGAAATATTCTCTTTTAAGCATTATAATTTCACCTCATAAGCCATGATTAGAAGAAAAAATAATGGATTATTTCATCCATTATTTCTTAGTCCATCTAGATATTATTAATAATATCTAGAATAGACTGTTTTATTTGATCTTGAAATGATGTTGAAGCATCCTTTCGTATGCTTCTTTCTCCTCAAGATCAAAGGAGATTAGGGTAGCATCTAATAGAATATTATATGCCCCCTTTTTACTGAAAACGTATTTCACATTTTCAGCAAGGTCTTGAGAGGTAACATATGCTCCTTTCAAGACTGCTTTTGATAGTGCGAAAAGTGTCACGATTGACACTTCCATTTCAGCACCATTTTTTGTTAGATATCTCATATTATACCTCCTATAAAATAATACACTGATATCATTATTATAGTATATAACTGAAATATCCATACTTTAGCAAAAAAAAAGAAGAGGGCAATTCCTCTTCTTTTATTAGTCGTATACATCCTCAGGAGTAACTCCTAAGTCTGCCATCTCGTTCCAGAAATCACGTTCTTCTCGAATCTTTTCTTTTTCCCATTCGTCATTCGATTCGAATAAGGCATCAACATATTCTGGATCTGCAAAGAATCCATGTAAATCATTTAAAGCTTTAGCCATTTTCAAACAAAGCAATCTGAAACAATCTGTTTTATCAACATTTTTCATATATTCATCATTGATACCAGTACCTAAATCTAGAAATGCTTTTGCTAAGATTAATAAGCAATATGGATCTTTTTCTAAATGATTAAATACCGCTTCAGTGAAATGTAAGAATGTTTTTTCTAAACAATAGTATTTAGGATTACCTTTTTCATAGGTAAATTTAATATCATTTACAAAGAATTCAATAATCCCTTTTTCTTTATTAACTTAGAAACCTACATTACCTTCAGTACTTTCATTATAACTGAACTCACCAGATTTTGATTCTTCTAAAAATACTTTACAGGTATTATTGAATTTTTCTAATGCATCAATGTAATTCATTTTCATTTTAGTATCTCCTTTTATAAAATTACTTTTCTAGTAAATCTTTCATATAGCTGAAAATTTCTCTAGTGCTTACTACATTACCATGCTTAATTCTTTTATCTTTATCTAATACATAGCTGAATCTAATACCATATAAAGTATCTTCATCAACTTTATTGAATTCCATGAATAAGATACCATATCCAACCTGTACTGGGAATTTCAATCTAACAGTAAAATCTAAACTGTTTTTATAAATACCAGAAGTAATAAGAATAGGTTTGTTAACTTTCTTAGCTACCTTAATAACAGAAGCCATATCAGAAGAATAGTTTCCTGCTATTAAAGCTTTGATTACATCTAAGAATCTTTCACTGTAAGTAGGTTGTTTCTTAGATCTAATTAAGAATTGGCATCCATCATAGATGAAATAAACTTCTACTATTTCGTCATTGATATTGTATCCCTTAACTTCAATACCGCCAATATTCCACAAATAGAGAACTTCTATATTCTCTTCTTTGTCTGTATTGTAATTAGGTATGAATTCCTTTTCTTCTTTCATAATACTATACTCCTTGTGTAAAAAAGATAGGGTATGCAAAAAGCATACCCTATTTATTATATTATTTATTGAACAATTCTTCGATACCTTCAGCAGCTTTACGAATAGTTTCTAACTGCATATTTAAGGATCTAGTAATAACACGCCATTTACTTAGATCATCATTGAAGATATCTTCTTCATTTACTTTTACCAAGTTAATCCATTTTTGCACTGCTTCATTAAGATTCTTATAGAACCATACTGGAAGTTCTGTTCTTCCGATAGTTAATGCATTATTAACCAAATTAAAACTGCTAGCCAATACTACTGGAGGATGCATTTTAGCTCCAGTTGCATACATATGAATGCAGTGAGGATATGCGGTTAATTCTTTCAATTCTTTATTCATACCAAAGATTACTTCAAATTTCCCACCTTTAAATGAGTAAGGATAACCTGGCATTCCAGTAAGTGTTGAAAGTTCAGCAATAATGTCTGATATAGCTCTGACATTTACTTCAATAATTTCTTCGTAAGCTTTTATTTCTTGCATAGTTTCGAATGTATTTAATGCGATCATGATATTTACTCCTTATTATTTAAAAAGATTCCAGGTATAGGACTTAGCCTATACCTGGATATTTAGTATTAATTATTTTGTGATAATAGTACCATAGGAATCACGTTGGATTTCTTTATTGGATTTTAAAGTATGAACACGTTCTAGGGAACCATTCTTTTGGATTTCAAAACGAAGTAATTCTGGTTTGAATTCATCTACTAAACGACCATCGATAGAAGTATTCAATTCTTTTGCTTTTTGAATTGCACGTTCAACGATCATAGCGAATTCATAACGAGTCATAGTGCGATCACCTTTGAATTGACCATCCTCATAGCCAATTACTAAGCCACGTTTAGCCATATCATTTACAGCTTCATATGCCCAATGGTTAGCAGGAACATCTGGGAACATATTAGTTTGATCTTCAGGTAAATCAGCACCAAGTACTGCATTTAGGATCGCAGTAATTTTAGCATTTTGAGCTTTCATTGCTTCCATTTCACGTTTCATATCAGCAACGTCTTTAGCTACAGATACTTTGCTACGACTTACGTCAGATTTAGCACCAACTTTATAAGAGATACCAGCATTTACAACTGTGTCGCCATTACCTACAGTGGAACCAACTGTGAACATTAGATCTTCATTAGGACGGTAAGCCATAACCAATGCTACAGAGTTTGCATTATGGAAGTGGCCATAACCAGCCATTACATCTAATTTGTGGTCAGGATCGAAATCTAATGGATGTAATGCAGCTAATGCAGCAGTACCAGCGATACCACGTTCAGAGATTTTATGGTTTTTAGCAACTTTATCGGAAAGACCATTGATTGCATTAGTGTTGGAGTTGATTTGATTAGGAATATTTTGATCTAGATCAAAACGTACTAAACCATCAGCACCAACGGATGCATTAATATGATTACCATTAACGAAGTTGAAGCCTTTGTCAGCCATTACTTTATTTACAGTACCACCATTTGCTTTGTAGGAAATAGGTAATACTTTAGCAGCTTCGTTACCATCGAATTTGAATGTTGTAGTATCTGCTGTATGGTTAGCACCAGTAGTTGTTTCTACTTTGATTACAGAATCGCCTTCGAATTTATTAGCAGCTTTAGCGATATCAGTTACAGTGTTTTTACTTACATAAACACCATATTGAGCATTAGCATCACCAGTGGATTTACCATTAGTAACTCTAACTGCGGCAATATTGTCAACTTGATTATCACTGATAACGGATTCAGTAGAAATGCTGTCTTTTAATTGTTTATAGTTTACAGCATCTGTATCAGCAACACCAGCTTTTACATTATTGATATTTTGATCACCAGCACTAATACCATTAGTAGTAAAGGAAATGGATTTGCCATTAGAGTTAGCAGTCATACCATCCATATTATATTCTGCAGCATCTAAGTTGTCAGTGTTTTCCAACTTCATACCATTAGCATCTACTTTAGTATTTGTACTTGTAGTACCATCAAAGAAATGAGCTTTATCCTTACCGATGTAAGAATGTACATCATCAGTCACTTTACCAAAGCTAGCAGAATTCATATCTACTAAATCTTTGTTTACATTCACTTTGTATTCTTTACGACCAAAGGCATTATCCTTAGACTCAACTGTTGTGTTAGAACCATCTACAAGAGTATTGTACTTTTGAGCTTCAAGAGCTACATCGTACAATTGACTACCATTGATAGCATCTGTGGATGTACTGGATACTCGACCAGCTGCAACATTTTGAAGTTGACGTGTATAGCTTGTAACCCCACCAGCACCTGCACGACCATTAGTGCCGAAGGATACTACGCTATCAGGATTAGAACCAGCATAAGTGGAGTTGGAGAATCTAATATCAGTTGTATTATCTTTGATATTGGAAGTACCAACAGCTGATTCTGTAACACTATTAGTACCGATAGCAATGCCATTTTGAACGTCAGCAATAGTGTTGTTACCAAGTGCAACAGTATCAACAGCAGTAGCTTGACCATGAGTACCTACCACAATAGAGCCTTGGCCGCTAGTGACAGAATTAGAGCCGAAGATCAATTGCTCTTGATCAGCAGTAGTCATTTTATTGTTGTAACCAACCACTACAGCTTGCTCACCTTTAATAGTACCATTATTGGCACCAATAGCTACAGAATTTTCACCTGTAACATTGTTTGTTCTACCAATAGCAATAGAGGATGGACCAGATACTGTAGCACCATTACCAATAGCTAAAGTGTTATAACCAATAGTTCTAGCTTGAGAACCAATGGCAATGGTGTACTCAGTTAGAGCTTCTGCAGAAGAGCCGAATGCGAATGTATCGCGGCCTACTGCCTTAGCTTTGTCACCACCAACAAAACTGTTTTCACCATCGGATGTATTACCTTGGCCAAAAGCAAAGGAGTTTGTTTGTTTCACAGTATTAGTATCGCCTAATACGAAAGAGCTTGTTGCACCTGCTTCACTTGTATTGTTGGAACCGATTACCATACCATAAGTACCATTGGACGTATTGTTATATCCAATATTGGAACCAGATGCGTATACACTACCTGCAGTTAAAGATGCCAACACGGCTGCTGTTAATAAAATACCTTGTTTTTTCATTGTTCTTGCTCCTTTTTAAAATTGCCTTTAAAATGAATATATTAAAAGAGGTACGAAATTGATCGTACCTCTAATAACCTAAATAATTGTCTTACTTGTTTTGATTTTGTAAAAGTTCGTTATACTTTTCTTCCATAACTTTTAAACGGTTTTCAAGTTCTTGAACCTTTGCATCGGTTGCAATTTGTTTATCTGTATTCATTTCAGAATTATGACCAAAGCGGAATGTTGCACCACCGTTTACCATATTATTATGCCCACCTAAAGTAGTGCCAAGAGATAATAGGATATTTTCATTAGGTTGGTAGAACGCGCCTAATGCTACGGCAGTTTTGTTGCCATAATTACCAAAACCAGTCGCAAATTGCCATTTGTAATCATTATTGAATTCTAATGGGTGCAATGCAGCCAATGCAGCAGAAGCAGCACCAACTTTGTTCACTTGATTATCAGTATAATCATTTGCTTTTGTAAGAGTATCAGAAGCAACAGAATTCATTTCTTGGATTACGCTGTGAATTTGGGATCCATTAATAGCATCAGTAGAAGTACTGGAAATACGACCTGCGGCTACATTTGTGATTGTGCGTTCTTTATCAGAATCGCCAACACTTACAGTTCCTACAGGAGTAGTACCAGCAAAATTGTAAGTCCTACCATTTAAAGATGTAGATGCTGTAGCTACTGCAGAATTTGCTACAGAATCACTACCTAATGCAACGCTATTATCAGCTGTTACTTTAGCATTTGTACCAATAGATACGATGTTATTTAAACCACTAGTAACATAGTCTTTATCCCCAACACCAATAACTACACTGTTATTAACATTTTCTAATTTATTATTAATACCAGCAACAAAGTTATTTTTAGAGGAAGCACTACTGCCAATAACACTATTGTTTACACCAATGATAGCAGTAGATCTAGTATTATCTGCTTTATTGCCACCACCGATCGCCATAGTAGCACCACCACCATTAGAGCTGATAATAGATCCTCTTAATTTATTAGCAAACTCTTTTGCAGAAGCTACATTTTCAGCATTAAGATTGTCTATTCTTGCTCTGGAATTTGTAATTTCATTACCAGCACCATAAACCAATGCACCATTAGAATCTGCAACTCTATTTGCCGTACCCATTACAGTATTAGCTACACCAGCTGTACTACTCCAGCTATCATAAGATTCAACACTATTAAAAGAACCATTTACTGTAGCAGCAAAGTTCTTAACAGGTGTAGAGAAACGTCCACCAGTGTAGTCACTACTGATGATATTGTAAGTACCAGTATTAGTAGTAAACGCGCCATTGGAGAAGCTATTAGCACCTACAGTCGTAGAATATGCATTTAGAGATTCTGCACGAGTACCATCATGATCTGTATCAATAGTAACATCACCTAGTTCTCCACGATAGTTGTGAGAACCAATCATAGTACTACCAGTTCTTGCATATGTGTTATTACCAATGGCTACGGAACCAACCATTTTAGATGGATCAGCTGGTATACGAGCAGATGACCACATATTACCAGAGTAATTAGTTTGACCCATACCTACTGATGCTTCGACCCCACCAGACATATTTTCTACATGGGATTTATAACCAATAGCTACAGAGCCATTTTGACCAACGTAGTTTTCTACTTTAGAAGATTGACCTACTGCAATATCTTGAGTATTAACGGCATTAGAATTTGTGCCGTAAGCAATACCATTTCCAGTACCAGTAGCATTATCAACTGCTAAAACTGGAAAACTAAGAGAACTCAAAATCAAAGTTGTTAATAGTAAATTTTTCTTGTTCATTTTTTAAACCTCCTACAGTTTAAATTATTAGTAATTAAAATTTTCTGAAATAAAATCAGCTACGGATTTTCTGAACTTATGATAGTCAGAGTCATATAGATATTGAACATATAGATCTTTTAATTTCTTAGAAAGATCATGCTCATCAAATTCCATTACACATAGAACTTTGATAAGCTTCATAGTAGAATTAAAGATTTCTGTAGCTGCTAAGTCATTTTTAGCAAGATCTGAAGAAGAACCAGCAGATTCATTTGTATTCGAATACAAAGGTTTAGTTTCAGCTACTTCACTTACTACGGTTTCTGATTTTTTATTATTCAATTGAATATTTTTCTTTTTGTCTTCAGCCATTATTTATTCTCCTTACTGAAATCAAAAGTTCCATATCCTGGATTAGGCAATACCCTAATAGGACTGGTTTCTAAAATACCCTCATTAATAAGAGTATCTACAAAGTATGCTATTTTAGCATATGGTACGAATAGGCTAAGAGTAGCATTATCAACTTCTTGTGGATAAGTATCTGCTCTTAAACCTTTGAAATCGTATTTAAGCTCTTCGATCTTCTTCTTTGTTTCAGAGACAGTATCATCTTTAGTTGTTTTAGATTCTGTTCTCATAGTAACAAAAATAATATCGTTTCGATAAATACGGATAACGGAACTATCGTCATTATTTGGTTTACCAACGATATTTCCCACTGGGAACTCAATAAACTTTCCAGTTTCATTTGAAACTAGCTTTACAAGAAATGCTGGTGTGTTAAAGGTATCTTGGATAGCCTTTACAAAAGCAGTATCTTCATAAAGCTTAATAACATCGAAGTTTGGTTCCTTTCCTAATTCGCCTATGTTTCTAGGCTCTTCTGGCAATAATTCGTCATCGTACTCATCATTATTGCCGTTAAAATAGTCTAAAATAGAACTATACATGCTCATTTATAATTCCTCCTTTCCTTAAATTCTAAAAAATTATAATGGGCATGAGAAAACTTTTTCTTATAGCAGAACATTTTCTCACTATTATAGTATATAATTATACTCAATTTTAGAAGATAAAAAAATAAAGCGAAGATGGAATTACCCATCTTCGCAGTATTATAGTCATTATATGATTTAGTATACTAAAAAGTATTAAGCAAGATATCCTCTGATATGACACTCGTTTTAGTGAACTTTGTATTATATGAATTTGCGATGATGAATTATCATATCAGAGGAAAAATAATTAACCTTTAGCTATTAAGCTTGTGGTTGAGCAGCTGGTTCCACTACATCAGGAGTAGGAACTGGAGCTACGTTAGGGTTAGCAGCAGCTGGAGCAGCAGCTACATTAGGGTTTACAGTATAAGTTGCTTGTTGATTTGCTGTGAAATCTTGAGGAGCTTCTACTGTGCCAATTGGATTTGGACTTGGGAATTGAGGCATTGTTTGTGCAGGATTTTGCATCATGCCTTGGTTAGGGAATTGTTGTGTATTATACATTGCAGTTGTAGGTGCAGCGTTATACATCATAGCTGGATTACCGATACCAGCTTGGAAGTTATTAGGGTATAGACCACCGAAGCCAGGTTGGTTGAAAATGTTACCCAAGATTTGGAATGCGTTATTTTCATCAGCTGGTTGCAATACACCATTAACATTCGTGATCTTTTCAAATGCATTTTTAGCAATACCCCACAATTGAGGAATTTTGTTGAAGAATGCAATCATCATGTAGATATCACGCATGGAACTTGTTGGGTTTGGTAAGTAAGTTTTGATGGATTGATACAAATCATTCATATTCAAGCAGATTTGTTCAATATCACCTTTTGCAGAGTTCAAATCAATAAGATTGAAATCAGAGTTACAAATTGGGCAGTGATAACGGCCATCAGCCAATTTTTCCAATTTGATGTTACCATTTTGATCTTTGTGAGTACAAAGAGCACGAAGATATTCATCGCGAGTTAATTTTGTTTGAAATGCTTGAGGAGCTTTTTGGATCTCAGACATTTCTTCTGGGGATAACAATTGGCTCATTGTTGGATTTTGTGGCGCATTGTTGCCATAAGCCATGCCATTGAATTGTTGTCCGTAATTGTTCATGTTGTACATAAGTTTTTCCTCCTAGGATAAAAACGGAAAAATTCGATACCCATACGATATACCTCATAACGAGGTATATCATTATGGTATCATTATTATAGTTTACAATCGAAAATATGTTTAGATTTACTATTTCCGACTGAAACTAAATTACATTTGTTTATAAAAGTGTTATATCGATACTAATTTTTTATTAATATGAAACTGGATGAACAGTTTTATCATATTCTTCCAAATCAGTAAAGTTACGTTTTCCATCAGGGCTGTTTTTATGAGCTTGATTGGAATAAGCATACATGCGTTTTCTTTGAATACCGATGTCTGCATTAGTTTGTTCGAATAAACGATGTTTATTGTATTCGATTTGATCTTGAGTCATATTCAAAGCAGCAGCTACTGCTTCAAAAGCTTCTTCGTTTAGTTCACAACGAATATTTTGAATTTCGCCATAATCAACACAGATCATAACAGCTGGGACCATAGATTTTGAACCAAAACTCATACCAGCGGATGGAGAGTTATGAATTGTACTAGGATTAGTTACTAGGAAGTATATGAAATATCCTTCTGCGTCATTCCAAATTACATTCCCATTATGATAATCTATTACGTTCAAACTATTATCGCATACAACATGTGTAGGGAATTTCATCTTTTGAATAGATCCATCTCCACGTCGTACATTAGTCTCAGCTTTCTCACAAAGAGTTCTTAGTTTTACAACATCAACTGTTTCCAAGATTGAGTACCTCGCTTTCTAAAATATCAGGTTTATTTGAATGTAAACCTAATCAAGGGATACTGTTTCTTCTTGTTCATATTTGCTATTAATCTCTTTATATTCTCTATTAAGTTTTCTATATTCTACAATTTCATCATATATAGTATTAAACCGTTCATCAACCTTAAAGCAAGTGATCATCACACCATCAATAGAAACGGGTACTATAAAATCTTTATACAGATATATCATACAGAAAGGACTCTTAGAATGTGCCTTTTTACACATGTATTTCATATATGAGTATATAGATTTAAAGTTAGGATGACGTGGTATATCTTTAAGACATATTCCGTTCTTCATTACATTTCGTCTAAATTTATTCTGACCTTTTTTATTCTTAAGGTTAGCTCTTTGTCTCATACGACGAACTGAATGTTTAGATAGTGTAGCTCTATGATATATAGAACGAAATCTGTTCATTAGAAGAATACCGATTGGTACTTTCTATTGAAGCTATTATTTAACGTCATCCCAATTGATCTGATTTGTGTAAAGTCTCCAGTTTGGATATAGTTTGTAATACCATTATACATAATTTGATACATGATCATCTTAGCATTAGTTTCATTAGCTACTTCATTTACCAAACCAAAATCGCCAGATTGTGTATATAACTCAGTACCAGCTATTTTAATACCTAGTAAAATGATATTAGCTTTTCTTATATCAAATGCTAACATATCAAGAGCATATTGTAGGATTCTGGTATCACTTTTAAGAACTTCTTCAAATTTAGGATTTGAAACAGATCCTCTAGCAATATCTCTGAATAAGAATTTAATATTTCTTCTAATATGATCCATTGTGATAATCTCTTTTCTATTACCACCATACATCTTATCTAGAAACATACTCTTATCAGTTTTCTTGTTTACAAATGGCTGTTTTATTTCTCTCATCAAATTCACCTACTTTCTAATACTACTTTTTAATGAGTACTATTTAGTTGGTGAGTTCATCTCTTTGTAATAGAAAAGTTGCAAATCATTAGAAGTCATCAATTTGTCTCCTTCTTCTTTATCTTGATTTGCATAATCTGTTACATATTCATCTAACTCATCTACAGTCAAACCTTGATCTGGGAAGTATTTTTCTATAAGCATACGCAAAAAAGAATAGATCGAAACTTCTTTACCTAATCCAAGGTTGCCACTCATGACATAACTGTTCAAACAGTCGTAATTCATGAAGGCTTGAAGAAGATATTGGAATACTGTTTCTCTACCTCGTAGAGCCATCCATTCTCCTTCATCTGTAGTGTCGCTACCAGCTAAGACAAATAATAATAGATATGGCTTATCATCGATTATTACTTCTTCTCTAGTAGTAGGGTCAAATAGTTGCACTATTTGTTTTCTTTCTCTAAAGATTGGCATCTTAATTCCTCCTTATATGGTTAAATTAGAACTACACTACACTATTATAGTATACATTTGAAGTATGATTTAGAACAAAAAAGAAAGGCCATTTAAGGCCTTTCCGTTTTATATTATAGATTTACCATTTAGAGATATAACAGACTTTCTTACTGGAATCATTGTTCTATGTGTAGGTAAAACATAGATACAAGAATTTCTAAATCTAGTTATTCCAGTATAGTTTAGATTACGTTGAATATCTCTATGAAGATGCTCTTCTAAATAGATACCAGTAAAGTATTGAGACCCCTGAGATATATGGGTAGTGATTGCATAACCAAATTCAAACTTTTCTAATTTAGAGCCGAATTTGTTATTCATCATAGACTTCATTTCTCTTCTAGTTCTATAATCAGATATGAAATATTTAAAGTCACATTTCAATTTCTCAAATTTAATATCTGGAAATAAATCTGGTACAAAGTCCATCATAAAACTTTTAGCTTCATAACCAGTGATAGATGGATAGTTTGTAACAGTTCCAGCTAAACCATTAGCTAGATTAATACCATCTATTCCTACCCTCCAGTTATTTTGTCTGCAAACTACTTTTTCTCCAATTATAGGTACTGGACTAGAGGTTTTCAATATATTACGTCTTACATAACCGTTAAATTGATCTCTAGTCTTATTAGTTCCACATATAAGAGTTTTGTATGCTTTAATCATATCATCATTTAAATCGTCTTTTGATATAACTAGCACATCACCATAGTTTCCAACTCTTGGCCGTATACCTTTTATAAGCATATTAGATATTTCTACTATGGCAGAATATTGTGCTTGTCTCATAATCTTAGATAATCTA